>Ga0307975_1000033_pt1 | contig 74422 bp, 71 predicted proteins | sample OrgLakmetagen917_FD_201825 | JGI IMG/M metagenome (GOLD analysis project Ga0307975, IMG submission 201825) | Saline water microbial communities from Organic Lake, Antarctica - #917 | ecosystem: Environmental > Aquatic > Non-marine Saline and Alkaline > Saline | place: Antarctica: Organic Lake... | reverse complement strand
GATTGATTGCCTGAAGCATCTGTAGCAGTAACGGTAACCTCGTTTAGTCCTAAACTTCCACAGCTCAAGATCTCAACTAAATTTGTGTTAAAAGTGACCTCTCCACAGTTATCAAAACTTCCATTATCAAATGCTGAAGCATCTACACTAACCGTGCCCTCTGCACTAAGCTCCACAGTAACATCTTGTAAGACTAATGTAGGAGCTATATTATCAACCACAGTGACAATAGCTGTAGCAGAAGCCTCATTTCCAGAAGCATCAGTCACTGTTAAGGTTACGGTATTTTCACCAAGATCAGAACAATCAAATGTTGTGACATCTAAAGCTAGATTATCAACGCTACAATCATCACTACTTCCATTATCTATCATTACTGGGGTTATACTGGCTTCACCGGTAGCATCTAATTGTACAGTGATATTTTGAGTTAAAACAGTTGGATTGATATTGTCTTCAATAGTTAGCGTTCTGGTAATAACAGTTGAATTACCTGAATTGTCTGTCACTCTAAATAAGTAATCAAAAGTAGTTCCAACATCAGCACAAGTTAAATTTATGCGGTCTGCATAACCACTATCGGCAATACCATCACTATTCTCGTCTCTTGCTAAATCAATTACATCAATACCACAATTATCAGAACTGCCGTCGTTGACATAATCTGGAAGGAAAGCATAAGGCCCATCATTCCAGTCATAAGTTGTTATAGAGAAATCTGTAGCTATAGCTATTGGATCAGTGTTGTCCTCAACAGTGACAATAGCTGTAGCAGAAGCCTCATTTCCAGAAGCATCAGTCACTGTTAAAGTTACGGTGTTTTCACCAAGATCAGAACAATCAAACGTAGTGACATCTAATACTAAACTGTCTACACCACAGTTGTCTGCAGATCCATTATCGATCTGAGCAGCAGTAACAGATGCTTCGCCGTTAGCATCAAGTTCAACAGTTATGTTTTGAGTGACTACAGCAGGAGATAAATTATCTATTACGGTCACTATTGCTGTTCCTGTTGCGGTTTCACCAGAATTACTGGTTACTGTAAGGGTTACAGTATTATTACCAATATCATCACAAGAAAACGAGGTGATATCCAATTCCAGAGATTCTATTCCAGAGATAGATGAGCTTCCATCGTCAATATCTTCTGGAGTGATACTCACTTCTCCTGAAGCATCCAAAGCGACTTCGATATCTTGAGTAAAGACGGTAGGAATGTCTATAACATTCACCGTAAATTCAGTTTCAGTTATAGCACCACCCTGATCTTCTACAGAAAAAGTAATATTTGTGGAACCAATTGCATCAGTTTCTGGAGTAATTGTGATAGATCTTGTGCTTCCCGTATTAGATATATCAAAAGTATTAATGAGATCTGTATCACCAGAGCTTGCTGTTAATATCAAATCATCTGCACTGCTCTCTTCATCTTGAAGTTCAACCTGAAACGTAACAGAAGTATTGGCTTCTATGGAAAGATCCTCAACATCTGAAATTGTAGGCTTGGAATTTGTTGCTATATTAAGCGTAACACTTCCTGAGCAATTCGACTCCATTGTGCCCGTAACTGTATAATCTGTAGCTGGAGTAGAAGAAAGAGGTGTGCCCGAAATAACACCTGTGTTTTCATCTAAACTCAATCCTTCTGGTAAGGTAGAACTTGCCGTGTAAGTGACTAGCTCTGGAGATTGAGATATCGTAAAGCCTTGACCGCCTCCTATTCCAAATTGGCCTCCTTGACCGGAACCTGTAACTGTTAACGTAGTAATAGGATTCTCAAATTGAATAATACCACTCGCGAAATTGAAATTACTCGCATCGATAGTTGTGCTAGTCGTAGGAAGTCCATTTAGCCCATGAGTTACAACAAACGGCTCACTGAATGTATACGTTTCGTAGCCACTTGCGGTACCTCTTAGAAAGTAAAGATAAAAGTTTAGATTCTCTACTGGAGATTCAAAAGTTATTGTTAGTTCAGGTGAAGTAGCGTTATATTCTATGCCTGGCCGAAATCCCACTGAGTTCCAATTTGGATTATTTAAATTCAAATTCGAAACAATTGCCTGATTTAATGATGAAACTGTAAAGTTAGTCCCATTTAACGCTCCTGAATTTGTATTAGAATAGGTAGCAAAAGATTCATCTTCGATTAAGCTATTTTGAATGGTAATAGGAGCAATAGCGTCGTTTACATTGAAGGTATAAGCTGTCTGCTCAACACTTAGCTCCGGGTTTGGGCTAACAATTATTTCAAATGTTTCTATAGCCGTATTACCTGTTTCATCTGTTACATTTATTGCAATTGTTGTTATGCCAATGGCATCCATTTCGGGATCTACAGTAAAGGTAAATTCGTTTGCTGTGTTACTAATAGAAATGTTATCATCTACAACTAAACTAGTATTAGATGAACTAGCGCTTACGGTAAGGTTGTCTGAAATACTTACATTATCTGAAATCTGTACTTGAACAATGACATCTTCATTTACACATGAACTTTGGTTGTCGATAGAAGCAATAGAAGGTACATCAACGTCTAAATCGTTTAGGTTTTTATAAAGTTTACTGGTAGCGTTTATCCCTATAACGCCATTAATTATTACATCTTTAGAATTATTTGCATCAACATCTACAATAGCGACGGTGGGAGATGAAAAACCTGGGAATGAAAATCCTGAGTTCGATGAAAAATTACCCTCGCCATCATTTATATAAAGAATTGATGAGAAACCAGTCATCATGACATCATTGTCGCCATCGTCATCAATATCTGTAATAACAGCTTTGCCCCCTCTAATAGAATTAAAAGGTGATGAAACTGAATTGAACCCGCCCTCGGTATCGTTTAAGTAAGTGGAAACAGAAGACCTTGATGTTATTATCAAATCATCGAAATTATCATTGTTGATGTCTCCAACCGCTAAACTTTGAAATGTCTCTTCTGCAAAAGATGTTTCTGAAGCCTCGGTAAAAACTCCCACTCCATTATTAATATACATTTTGGTGAGGAATGTATTTATACTATTAATTTTACCTGTTATTATAATATCTTGGTCTCCATCGTTTTCTAAATCTAATGAAACTAGACCATCATCTCCTGCAAAACCTTCGATATTTGATCTATTATCTATTCTAAAATTGCCAGAACCATCATTGGTATAAATGGATACAAATCTTAAACCCTCTGGACTAGTTTCTCCTGTAAAGATAACATCAAGATCAGTATCATTATCGATATCTTCGAATACTACAGAAGAATTTGATACTGGCCTGAAAAAAGAAGGGGATTGAGAAAATAAGCCCTCTCCATCGTTAATATACAAAGTTGAAAATTTGTTTAAATTCTGATCCGTTCCAGTTATAAATAGATCATCAACATCGTCTCCATTAACGTCTGCAAAGTTGACTGAACCACTCCTTAAATCTGGGAAAGAATTATTAGTATCTAGCACAAAATTACCAGAACCTTCATTTATATATAGATGAGTTACAGGATCGAAATCACTATTCCTACCAATGATCAAAAAATCATTATCTCCATCTCCATCAATATCTGAAGTCCCGATTGAACTGTTTCTTAAAGGCTCAAAGATGTTCCCTGGTGATTCTGTGAATTCAACTTGAGCATTGGTAATTTGCAACCCAAATATTAAGTTAGTTAATAACAATTGTAAAAAGTAGATTTGTTTCATAAAAAAAATAATTAAGTGAATAAAGGGTTATTTAAAAATTAAGTCATTAAAGTCTATTGTATGTTATTTCATATAAGCATCTACATCTTATTATATTCTCTGCTTAATGCCGAAGACAACAAAGGATTGAAATCATTCTTGTAGATATGGATACTTTGCCCCAGAAATTTTTTAAAATCCTTGACAAAATGTGAGTGGTCGTAATAATTGTATTTACTGATTAATTCATCTAAGCTGCTGTAGTTCTGTTGTTCCAATTCTCGTATAATAAAATTGAATCTCACTAAGCAAATAAAGCGATAAGGTGAAGAGCCGACTTCCCTGTAAAACATACGTTCTATGCTCCGTTCTGAAAAGGGAAATCTGTCACTTAATTCTGATACAGCTAGTAAGCCTTTACGCTTGTAAATGTAATTTACAAGTAGAGTAGAGTCTAGATTCTTGTTCCATTCACCGTAAAATTGATGTAGATGTTTATCGAGTGTCTGAGTAATAGACGAAATGTCTGTAAGATCAAAAATTTCATAATAAAGTTGATCTAAGATAGAAGGATCAATATAATCATATAAATCGATCAGTTGATTTCTACATTTTTTCGCAATTCGATTTGTGATGTTATGCAAACAGTGGTTCGGTAATTCAACAGAAAGCCAGGTACTGTTTTTATAGGCTTTAACTTTGAAAAAGTCTCCGGTTCCTTTTACAAATACTTTAGGAATTTCAATTGGAGCATTTTGATAATCGTAGGCTTCAAATTTACCAAAACGGAACATAATATAGCTGTAACCGTAGTCATTTATGCATTGCAAAGGCACCTCAGTTCTGTAGTCAATTCTAACCACATCTTTAATAAATGAGTGTTTGAAATTTGGATCGTTAATAAAATTCATAAAGTAGACTTAAAAAGACTAAAATAATCTTAAAGCCACAATCGGCGTTGTAAAATACCGACAAAAAAAATTAAAAGTTAAATCGGATGTGATGGAGATTTTGGATAGGGTAGAATATGAGGGGTTGGAAGTTGCGTATTGATTTGAAAAGCATCGGCTTTTCAACACCAACTTCAAAAACCAATAGTTACCAAACTTGAACATACTTTAATGATTTTCTACTACCTACACCCTCGTTATTCATTGGTAGGTATCTATAAAACAATCAGATCAACATGCAATAGGGGTTCTACTTGTTTGGAACGTTTGCGGGTGTAATCGTAATCAGGAACCGCAAAAACGGAGTAAACTAGAAAGTGTAATTTTGGTGTTTCTGGTGTTTTAAACTGGGGATGAAAAGTAAACCCCTCCAGGTCATGAATAGCTAACGACCGCTGTATAAAATTGGTTGTAAATGAATGCGTTTTAAAATCGAAAATAACTTCACCAATCACAAAATCTATACGTATATACTCAAAAAGAAAGTCATAATTAACCTGTTTAGGCAGTAATTCCAAACAGCCATGAGAAGGATTCAAACGAAGTCCAGATTGTAATGCTTCAATCCACGAGCCCACGTTAGGACTAAAGTTAAACTCTCGAAAAAACTTATAAAATTCAGGATGCTTCAAAGCTTCATCTAGGCGTTTATGTCCCAGATCATGCTTAAGATCAAATTGATTTAGCTTTACAAATAACTGTTGGATATAGCTGTGAAAGTAAGGAATAGATATCCTGAATAAATGAGCTAGCGCAAGCCTGAAATCCTTGCTAATTTCTACAATATAAGTAAACTCTGTATTGCTTTTTCGCACATTGGCAAAGGCCTTGTTATATTTTAAATCATCCCTGCTTGGCCGTTGGAATTCGCGTCTAAAGCACACCTTACCATCGGCTTTATAAAATTCGTAACCTTGGTAAGTAAACGGAAGTTGATACGGTTTAAAATGATGAAAACTCATGTTTAAAGTTTGAAATAGGAGTGGAGCATCAGTCTAGCTACCTCATAGCTCAAGTAGGGTATAGGCCGTACTTTGTTAAAAAAAATGCAACTTTTAAAACAGAGACCTACTTAATTTCTACAGCTATTAAATGAAGATTTATCACCTACTTCAAGTTTTTTAAATTATTTCCCTATACAGAAATTGGCGAATATATTACCCAAAAGCTCATCATTAGTCACTTCGCCCGTAATCTCACCAAAGTGATAAAGCGCCTGACGTATGTCAATAGCCAGCAAGTCTGTCGTTAAACCCTGATTGAGTCCTTCCTGGACTTTATTGATCTCTTCTAAGGCAAGAAGTAAAGCATTATAATGCCTGGAGTTAGTGACAATGCTATCATTATTGCGTAAAGCGCCGTCATCTACGTAGCTTAATAATTGATCCTGAATAGCTTCAATACCAGTTTTGTCTTTGGCGGAAATGAAGAGTAAGGTTTTAAAGTCTTTTCTTAAGTCTTCTTTATTATTTTCGGTGAGCAGGTCTGCCTTGTTGGCTAGTAGGAGGAAGGGACGTTCCGGAAAAGCCTCTTTAAGCTGATGAATGTCTTCTTTTATGCGGTTCCATTCTTCAGTCATCAACTTATGCTGTTCGTCAAAGACTCTGGGTGTGTCGATGAGTTTGATGATGACTTGTGACTGTTTGATTTTCTCGAAGGTGCGTTCTATTCCTAAACCTTCAATAGTGTCTTTGGTTTCTCTTATCCCTGCGGTGTCAATAAATCTGAAACCAATACCACCAATAGAGATTTCATCTTCAATGGTGTCTCTGGTCGTACCGGCAATCTCACTCACAATGGCGCGTTCTTCATTCAGAAGAGCATTGAGTAAAGTTGATTTCCCAACATTAGGCTCTCCGACGATTGCTACTGGAATTCCATTTTTGATCACATTACCTACGGCAAATGAATCGATCAATCTGGATAAGACTTTTTGAATTTTTAGAACTAAGTTTTGAAACTCTTCCCTGTTTGCAAATTCAACGTCTTCTTCAGAAAAATCGAGTTCGAGTTCCATCAATGAGGCAAAATCTAAAAGCTCTTGTCGCAGTTCCTGAAGTTGATTGGTGAAGCCACCTCGCATTTGCTGCATGGCCAATTGATGACTGGCAGCATTATCACTGGAAATAAGATCGGCTACTGCCTCAGCCTGACTCAGATCCATTTTACCATTTAAGAATGCTCTCAAGGTAAATTCTCCTGGTTGAGCGGAGCGACAGCCTTTTTGAATTAACAATTGAATGATTTCTTTTTGGATAAATGAACTCCCATGGCAGGATATTTCAACTGTTGGTTCACCAGTATAAGAGCGTTGGCCTCGAAATACGCTCAGCAAAACTTCATCTAAAATACGCTCACCATCGCGTATTGTTCCTAACTGCAAGGTGTGACTTTTTTGATCTAAAACTGAAATACCATTTTTTGCATAAAATAAGGGAGCGCAAAGTTCTAAAGCCTTAGATCCACTTACTCGTATTATAGCAATGGCACCACTCCCAGAGGCAGTGGCTAGCGCGACAATAGTATCTTTATTTATCATGCCGCAAATTTACAGTCTGTTTTTTAATTTGAATTACTTTTCTATTAGAATTGAGACTTAAGTTGCTTTTTTAAGATTTAATTGTTAATTTATGTAACATAAAACAAAAAATAAAGTCTAATTGTAAAAAAGAAATCATGGAAGTATATCAAGATCCCATATTGAGAGAAGATCGTCAAATGTTGCTTTTTGCTCACCTTTCACAGTTAATCAATCTTTTTACAGGTTTTGGTGGATTCATCGTTCCTTTAGTGATTTGGTTAACTCAAAAAGATAAAATTGAGCACATGGATGAGCAAGGAAAACAAATTCTCAATTTCCAATTAACGATGTTTCTGGCTGCTTTGGTAGCTGTGCCTCTAATGTTGATTTTAGTTGGTTTTGTAATTCTTGCTGGAGTAGCATTACTCACTTTAATTTTTCCAATCATCAATGCTATAAAAGCTAATGATGGAAATCCAACTCATTATCCTCTTAGCATTAAATTCTTCAGTTAATTAAATGTCCTCTGACTAATGTTAAGGTGATAAAATTATAGGATTTAGTTTGTTCACAAAAAAACAGCCTCCAATCGGAAGCTGTTTTTGTATTTGATATTATAGACGTAACCTATTGATTACCAAGCATCACTGGCATGACCAACATAGTGATGTGTTCTCCATTTTCTAAACCGTCTACTGGTGTAAGAATTCCGGCTCTGTTTGGTAAACTCATTTTGATTTTGATTTCGTCAGAATTTAAGTTGTTCAACATTTCAGTTAAAAACTTCGAGTTGAAACCTATCGTTAAATCATCTCCTTGGTAATCGCAAGTGAGACGTTCTTCAGCTTTATTGGAATAGTCAAGATCTTCTGCAGAAATGTTCAATTCTGCTCCAGCTATTTTCAATCTGATCTGGTGTGTTGTTTTATTCGAGAAAATGGACACACGTCTTACTGAGCTCAAAAATGAAGAGCGATCAATTGTCAAAACGTTTGGATTTTCCTTTGGGATTACAGCCTCATAATTAGGGTATTTCCCATCTACCAAACGACAAGTCAATTCAACATTATCGAAGCTAAATTTAGCATTAGATTCATTAAATTCAATCTGTACATCTTCTTCACTGCCAAGAAGTACACCTTTCAATAAATTGAGAGGCTTTTTGGGCATAATGAATTCTGCCGGCTTATCAGTTTTGATATCTGTTCTGGAATACTTTACCAACTTATGCGCATCTGTACCTACAAAAATTAATGCGTCCTCAGTAAATCTGAAAAACACACCATTCATCACCGGTCTTAAATCATCATTACCAGTGGCGAAAATCGTTTTGTTGATTGCTGTTGCTAATACATCTCCAACTAAAACAGTTTGACTTGCATCTTCAATGCTGACTGGAGTAGGAAAATCCTCAGCGTTCGCGTAAGCTAATGCATACTTGCCTTGCTCAGAACTTATCTCTATAGTGTGATTGTCTAGCTTATGGAAAGTCAATGGCTGTTCAGGGAATGATTTTAGAGTGTCAAGAAGCAACCTGGCAGGAACTGCGATTTCTCCTTCATCGCTAGATTCAACATCAAGCTTTGCACTCATAGTCGTTTCCAAGTCTGATGCAGAAATCTTAAGTGAGTTATGATTCAATTCGAATAAAAAATTATCCAAAATCGGCATCGTATTATTATTGTTGATAACGCCTCCAAGAGTTTGGAGATTTTTCAACATATATGTACTGGAAATTATAAACTTCATAGTGTAAGGATATTTGATCTATGCAAATATATTTTTTTCTGATGAATAATAAGGCATTCTGAAGCTTGTAAGCTATATTATTGGTTCAATGTATCTTTCACAAGCTCATCTTCAAACTCCCATTGAGATAAACCCCCTTTGAGTTGGTATATTTTTTTAAATCCAGCTTTTTCTAAAATTTTAGAACATTCTTCAGACCGTCTTCCTGTTCTGCAATAAACTGCTACTGGTTTATTTTTGTCCAAATTTTTAATTTTTTGAATAAACTCATTATCATAAACCAAGTTTTGAGCACCTTCTAGATGTCCCTCACGAAAAGCTTCAAGAGATCTTACATCAATCAATTGAACAGAGTCTAAAGTGATAAGCTCCTTCATCTCTTGAGAAGTTAGAAGTGTAGCGCCACTTTTGCTTTCGCAAGACATTAGCGAACTCAATAAAAAAAATATAACCAAATATCTCATCATTATTTTTTTACTTTACCACTCCAATCAATAATTCCCCCTTCAAGGTTAAACGCATTCTCAATTCCAGTTTTTTCCATAATCTGACAAGCCATTTCACTTCTACGCCCAGATCTACAGTAGACATAATAATCTTTATCTTTTTGAAGTTGCTCAATCTCTTCCATGAATGTGGAAGTATCTTGTATATTGATGAGTCTAGCACCTTCTATATAGCCTTCATTAAATTCTGCTGGAGTCCTTACATCTATAATTTCAGAGTTTTTAGAAGTCTGTAATCCTTCTACCCATTTTTCTTCATTTAAATTTTCCATTGCTTTTATTTGATATTAATGATGTAAAAATACAATAATCCTTACATATAGTGTGATTTCACCTTTAATTCTGAATAAATTATTCGTGGTAAAATTTAACAAAGTCTTTAATTTTTGCAGAGGATTAAGACTATACATTTGTATCGACAACAATTGTAAGTACATGATAATCGAAAAAGAACTTAAAATTTCTAAACAACTTCCAGAGTGTAAAAGAGCTTTGCTCAATTTACTTTACACCGGAAATTGGATCACAGATGAAATTACATCTAGTTTGAAACCATTCGATATCACTACTCAGCAATTTAATGTACTGAGAATCCTGAAGGGTATGAAGGGCAATCCTTGTTCTCTTCAAACTATTCAGGAAAGGATGATAAGCAAAATGAGTAATACAACTCGACTTGTGGATAAATTGATTAAGAAAGATTTTGTACAGCGTGAACAATGTGAATCCAACAGGAGGAAAGTTGATATAATGATTACTGTAGAAGGTGAAAAAGCTTTGGAAGTCATAAATGAAGTAGTAGATGAATCTGAATCCATGTTGACAGAAAATTTATCTCAGGATGAATTAAAACAGCTTAATTCTCTACTAAATAAATTAAGAACATAAAATACAAACTATGAATAATTATATTGAAAATTTAAACTGGCGTTACGCTACTAAAAAGTTTAACCCAGAAAAAGAAGTATCTGATGAGAATCTTGAAATTTTACTAGATTCTATAAGATTATCAGCCTCATCATATGGATTGCAACCTTATGAAGTCATAGTAATTAAAGATCCAGAAGTAAAAGATAAACTCAAATCTTCAGCTTTTGGTCAGCCACAGATTACAGATTCGTCATATTTATTGGTATTCGCCTACAGAATTGATATAGATCAGGCATACCTTGACAAATTTATCGAGAATAACAGTAAAACCAGAAACAAGCCAATTAAAGAATTTGATGGTCTCAAAGAGATGATTCAAAATTCAGTGTTGACATTTTCACAAGAGATGAAAGAAGTCTGGGCATCACGTCAAGCATATATTGCTATTGGTAATTTATTATCAGCTGCTGCAGAATTAAAGATAGACACATGTCCAATGGAGGGTTTCAACCCAGACGAATTTGATGAACTACTTCATCTTGAGTCTAAAAATTTAAAATCTATTGCACTTACTACTATAGGTTATAGAAGTGAGAACGATGGATTACAAAATGAAAAGAAAGTAAGAAAATCCAAAGAAGAATTATTTACAAGAATCTAATATAAACACTATTTTAAATTTTAAAACTATGAAAATGAATGTATTAAAAAGCGCTTTAGCGCTAACAGTAATCTTTACCTTAGTAGCATTTACTAGTGCTGTTGAAAAGAAAAAAATTAATGTTGAAGCAAGCACTATCCAATGGGTAGGTGAAAAACTGACTGGTTCTCACGAAGGAACTATCAATTTGAAAGAAGGATTTTTCTTGATGGAAAATAATGAATTAGTCGGTGGTGAATTTATTGCAGACATGACCACAATTGATGTAACAGATTTAGAAGGTGATAGCCGTGATAAATTAATGGGACACTTAAGATCTGACGACTTTTTTGGAGTAGAAAATCACCAATCTGCAAAATTTGTTATTACAACAGTTGCTAAAAAAGGAGATGTATACGGTATTTCAGGAGATTTAACTATTAAGGGTGAAACAAATCCAATTGCATTCGACTTAAAAATGAATGGCAATACAGCTACAACAAACCTTACAATAGACAGAACTAAATACAATGTAAGATACGGTTCTGGATCATTTTTCGATAATTTGGGAGACAAAACTATTTATGATGAATTTGATCTAGCAATCAACTTGAAATTCTAAAAATTTGTTTTTGATTGATTGAAAAAACCTGCCGAATGGCAGGTTTTTTTATTTTAAAATACTTCGAACTAAATCTTTATAAGGTTCTAGTTTATGTGTTTTTTATTCTTTAAAGTAATTCCAGGTTACTTTTAATCCCTTTTGAACATCAAATTCGGGTTTATAGCCTAACAATTTTCTGGCTTTGTCAATATCCGCTAAAGAATCTTTTACATCGCCTTGCCTAGGAGGACCATAACTGGCATCAAGTTCAGTATCAGCAGCATTTTGTAAAGTTGCCCAAAGCTCATTCAAACTAATGCGTTCTCCAAACGCGACATTATAAACTTGATTAACAGCTTCCTTATTTGCAAACGCAGCTTTTATGTTGGCTTGAACAGCATTTTCTACAAATGTAAAGTCTCTGGTTTGTTCTCCATCGCCGTTGATAGTTGGTGGTTCTTTATCTTTTAACGCCTTCATAAATAAAGGAATGACGGCTGCATAAGCTCCCTGTGGACTTTGTTTTGGTCCAAAGACATTGAAATAACGCAAACCAATAATTTCCATGCCATAGGTTTTGGCAAATACATCAGCATAAAGCTCATTGACATATTTTGTAACTGCGTAAGGGGATAAGGGTTTACCAATAGTATGCTCAACCTTTGGCAAATTAGGACTATCTCCATAAGTAGAACTTGAGGCGGCATATACAAAACGACTTACAGTTTCAGAATTTTTACTAGCGACAAGCATGTTAAGAAACCCAGAAACGTTTACTTCGTTACTTTTTATTGGATCGTCAATAGACCTGGGAACAGAACCTAAAGCAGCCTGGTGAAGTACAATATCCATTCCTTCAACTGCTTTTTCACAATCCCCTAATTTTCGAATATCACCATTAATAAATTCAAAATTGGACTTGGATTCGAATTCAGTTATATTTTCTTTATATCCATTTGAAAGATTATCTAATACTCGAACATGCTTCGCTCCAAACTTCAATAAATACTCAACAATATTAGATCCTATAAATCCTGCACCACCAGTGATCAAAAAGTTAATATTGCTTATATCTTTATCGTGATAAGCTTTAGAATACATCATAACCTTCCATCTATTTTATCTGTTGGCAGAAAAGATTTAACATCAAATACAACTGCTTTTTCATTTTTGAGAGCGGATAAATTGAGCTCTAGAAAATCACTATGAGAAACAGCAAGAATAACACTATCGTAAGTAGAATTCAATTCATTACACCTTAGTATGTCAATGTCGAACAAAGTTTTTACCTCTTCTTTATTTGCCCAGGGATCACAGACATCGACATGCATGTTGTATGATTTCAGTTCTTCAATCACATCGATTGCTTTAGTATTTCTAGTGTCCGGACAGTTTTCTTTGAAAGTAATACCGAGCACAAGCGCTTTACCATTTTTAACTTTAGCTTCTTTATTGAGCATTAGCTTAATAACTTCGTTGGCCACATACTTACCCATGCCATCGTTCATTCGTCTTCCAGACAAAATAATTTCAGGATTGTAACCAACCTCTAAGGCTTTTTGAGCTAAATAATAAGGATCCACCCCTATGCAATGCCCTCCTACAAGTCCAGGAGTGTATTTAATGAAATTCCACTTGGTTGCAGCAGCTTCAAGCACATCATTTGTATCAATATCTAGTAATCTAAATATTTTGGAAAGTTCGTTGACAAATGCAATATTGATATCCCTCTGAGAATTTTCTATAACTTTAGCTGCTTCAGCAACTTTTATGCTGCTGGCCATATGTGTACCTGCTGTAATAACTGAGGCGTATAAGTCGTCAACTTTTTTTGCTATTTCAGGTGTAGATCCCGAAGTGACTTTTAGTATTGTAGTAACTGTGTGTAGTTTATCTCCAGGATTAATTCGTTCTGGAGAATATCCTGCAAAGAAATCTTTATTGAAAGTCTTACCTGAATATTGTTCCAATACAGGCACGCAAACTTCTTCAGTGACACCTGGATAAACTGTAGATTCGTAAATGACTATATCGTTATCCTTTAATAATTTGCCTATTGTCTCACTTGCTTTTATCAATGGAGTAAGAACTGGTTGTCTATTTTTATCTGTAGGAGTAGGAACGGTTACTATAAAAATTGTAGCCTCCTTGATAGCTTCAGCATCTGTCGAGAGCTTCATTGCTGGTGAAGTGTTATCGGTTAAAGCCTCTTTTAAATCTTCATCAGACACTTCAAGCGTGTGATCCTTACCACTATTCAACTCGTCGACTCTAGACTGATTGATATCAAAGCCTACAACAGGATATTTTTTTGAAAACGCAACAGCAAGCGGAAGGCCTACATAACCCAGACCAATTATTGCTATTTTAGGATGATTCATGTTGGTTTAATTTAAATATTAAATATTTTTTTAATTTTTCTTTTGATTCTTTTTCTTAAGGAATGTTTGTTTTCAACTTGCAAATATCCATTTCCATAGCGTCCGTAGCCGTAGCCGTAACCATAGCCATAATTATAACCATAGCCGTATTTAGCTTTATGCTGAAAATAATTGAGGACAAAGCTAATGTTCTTGACTTCTCCTTTTTCATACTTTTCATTGATGACGCTTAGCATTGCCTTTTTAGTATAATTCTGCCTCAATAAATAAAGAGAAGCGTCAGCATATTTACCTAAATTCAAAGCATCAGAGACCAAACCGATAGGAGGTGTGTCCATAATGATGCAATCGTATTTTTCTTTAAGAGTGGAGAACAAAATATCCATTTTATCCGCCATCAATAACTCTGATGGATTAGGTGGTACTGGGCCGGAAACAATTATATCTAAATTATCATAGTTTGTTTTTTGCGTAATTTCTTCAATTGAATTTTGATCAATTAAATAATTTACAACTCCCATGTCATTGGTGATATCAAAATCTTCAAAAATCTTTGGTTTCCTTAAATCGAGTCCTATAAGCAGCGTTTTTTTACCACTCATGGAAAATACAGAAGCCATATTGATGGCTGTAAATGTTTTTCCCTCTCCACTTACTGAAGATGTAATAAGAATTGTTTTATTTCCCTGAATGTGTTTTTGCTTAAATATAAACTGCATACTCGTTCTCAATCCCCTAAAACTTTCTGCTATAGCCGATCTTGGTTTTGAAAATACGGCAAGGTTACTACTTGTTTTGCTTTTTCCAACAACACCAAGAATAGGAATAGGGGATAGCTTATTGATATCTTTGGGGTTGTTTATTTTGTTGTCAAGAAAAACTAATAAAAACACAAAAACTAAGGGCACAAAACTTCCAATCAATAAGGCCATTACATAATTTAGTTGCGTGTTTGGTCCAATCTTTCCACCGCCAGTATCCATGGCTTTATCAATGATTTGGAGATCACTAACATTAGCAGCTTTTATAAGGCCAGCTTCATTTCGCTTGCTTAAAAATAAACTGTAGGTCTGTTCACTAATTGTGTATCGCCTTTCAATTTTAAGCAAATCTTGTTGCTCTTTAGGCAATTTTCGAATCTGAAGCTCCAGGTCTGCAACGTTTTTTCTGACCGTGGCCAATTGTTCTTGCAAAATTTCTTTGGAAGATTCAATATTTTCAAGCAATACAGTTTTTGTTGCATTGATCTGTCGGTCTATATCATCAAAAATAGGAGCATCAGTTTTCAGTGAATAAGCATACTTGCTTCTCTGTTCAGAAAGTGCTACAATTTTTCCAACGGCCGAACTTATACTAGGTTCATCTATTCCCGCGACAGATGGAGCAGGAACTTCCTGGTAGCTTTGTCTACTTCTCAAATAGTCTTCAAGCCTATTATAATAATCCAATTGCCTTTGGATTTCATTTTGTTCTAGATCAAGATTGGTAAGTCTCTGTCTTATTTCACTGCTTTCTGCAGTCAAATCTATGATGTCATTACTTATCTTAAATTGATTTAATTCTTCTTCAACAGACTTGAGTTCTTTAGATTTTTCAGTTAGGCTGCTGTCTATAAATCTGATGGTTTTTGTGGCAAATAAATTTTTTCTGTTTAGCATGTCCTCACTCAGTACCTGCACTGTAGTGTTTAGATAATCCACAAGTTTTTCTTTGTTATTTCCATTTAAGGATAAATTCAAGATAGAACTTCCCTTGTTTTCTGGGTTGACATTAATACCCTGATATTTTTTTACTGTCGAATAGTAATTATTAAATTGAAAATAATAGGGCTTACCTTCATTAACAGGTAAAGTATTTCTTAAAATTCGTCCCTTGAAATAAGGTGAATCGATATACTCTGAAGTTGAAAAAATAGCTTTGTAATCCTCCTTTTTGGAGAAAACACTTTCTTGCTCTTTTGAGGTGTAATCATAAAAGCTAAGGTTTCCAGATTCTTCATCTTCAAACTTCAAACTTAGTTCAAAAGTGGTATCATCCAAAAACTGAATAGTCATTTGTCTTCCTATAAGCTGAGCTTTCAAGCTATCTTCCATGACTACGAAAGGGACTTTCCCATAAGCATCTTCCTTTTGGTACTTTCCGTCTTCAAGATACTGGATGTAGAACCGAAGTCTGTTTACTACTTTTTCGTTGTGAGTCCTGGTTTTTAAAGTGGTAACAGTAGTGTTGACTTTATCTGAAACGCCACCCCAGTTAAAAGTTAAACTTGTATTTGATGTAAAAAACGGATTTTGATCGTCTTTAATTGTAACTAAACTTTCAATTTGATAAATGGGTTGTTTGCGGACATTGATGAAATAAGCAATACTCATTCCTATAAGAATGCTTATCACAAATAAATACCAATAGCTGAAAATTTTGACTATAAAGCCTTTAAAGTCAAAGTAACCAGTAGATTCATTTATTTCGAATTCTTCATCCATTATAATCTTATCAATAAAATTGTAAGTCCAGTGAGTAGAGAAAATACAGTGGCCAATGTTCCAAAACCTGTTTCACCAATACCCAATGATTTTTGTGGCAATGGGTCAACGATGATTAAATCATTAGGTTGAATATAGTAGTAAGGTGAATTTACAGCCGATATTTTAGTAAGATCTACTCTGTGAATTCGCTGACCTTCCGGGTATTGTCTCAAGATTTTCACATTTCTCCTGTCTCCATAAAGTGTGATATCTCCAGCATTTGCAATAGCTTCCATTATGGAAACTTGCTCTTTATAAATGACCTGACTTCCTGTTCCTATTTCCCCAAGTGTTGTGTAACGAAGCCCAGCTAACTTGACAGTTATAAAAATATTAGCTTCAGTTTTGAAATAATCATTAAGAAGCATGCCTTCAAGTTTAAGCCTGATTTCTTCTAAAGTAAGACCAATTACTTTTATTTTTCCCAATGTTGGAATTCTTATTTCACCATGCCTATTTACAAGAAATCCATCAAAATAAGCCCTTTCTTCTGTAGTCGCCGTTGAATTTTCAGCATCACCTATAGGATTAAACATACTAGTTAATTCCTGATCTAATGCTTTGACTCTTATACTTAAGAGATCGTTAATTTGAACTCTATATGGACGTTGCATTTGCTGAAATGAAATTAAACTATCAGCTTCAGTTCCTTTATCTTCAGATAAATAAGTCAGTCTTTTGGTGCTAATGCAAGACGTTAAGGTCGTAATGGTTAGTAAAATTAAAATTAATGATGTAAATCTCATCCAGTAGTATATTGTTATGGCAAATATAGTTTTTGATTTAGAAACATAAACCATTAACTTATATTTTATAAAACTAAACGTGCGGATATATGATTTTAGTGCAAAATACATTTAGCCATATCAAATTTAAGCTTTAAATAATGATTTGTATTTCTGTGTTGAATTTCAGAAATAGTTGATATTTGTTTTATAATTTTAAAAATGAATTTAAAAATATTCTTGTTTCTTGGTCTGTTTTTTCTTCTTTGTTTGCCAACTAAAGCACAGCAATTTGTTGAAAGTTGGAATGGAGCGCCTAATTTGGAAAGGCATCAACTCACGTTAAATTTTATAAGTCCTGGTATTCGTTACGAATTGGGATTATTTAAAAATGTAAGTATATCTACAAGCTTTTCTCCTGGACTGGCTTCTTATGAGGAGGGTTATTCTTTTGGTATTGCATGGCATACTCGTGTGAGGTACTACCACAATTTCAAAATAAGATATGACTTTAGTAAAAAGGTCATCGGTAATTCTGCAAATTATATCGCTCCTGCAAGAACTGTGTTTTGGGAGCCTTTGCAATTTAGTAATAATCTTGACGGACAAGATGAATTTTCAATCGCCTTTTATGGGGCAGTATATGGGCTTCAACGTACAAATAATAAGGGATTTAATTCCACTATAGAACTAGGGTTTGGATATTACGATGGCATTGGTGTAGCCAGTGGTTATGGGCCTTTGATTAATTTTACTTTTGGTTGGGTGGCGACAAACAGAAAGTCAAAAAAAGTCATTAAAGTTAATTAATGACTTCATTTAAAACTTGCACCTTGAATAACAATTTTTTGGCTTAGATATAGCGATTTCTAGCTGGTTAGACCTGGTATATCCGGTAAACCATCTTTTGCAACTGCAGAAATTTCTGCTTCGTTGACTTCTCCAGCTTTTTTTATGGCTTTATTTAAAGTGAGTACTAAATAGTCTTCGAGCTGCTCCTTGTCTTGCAGTAATTCGTCGTCAATTTCAATAGATTTAATCTCGCGATTAGCTGTGATTTTAACTTTCAAAAGTTCATCATTACTTTTTTCGAGCATTGTGACACTATCCAGTCTTTTTTTGGTTTCCTCTACTTTAGCCTGGGTTTCTTTGATTTTATTCATCATACCCATCATATCTCCAAACATATCTTTTGTATTTAATTGATCTACAAAATTACTATATTGTGTGTTCGAAATAAAAGTATTTCAGTACAAATTAAAACCAGTCTTATGAAACTATTAATTCCTGTTCTTGCTCTAAGCATTATATTTGCGACTTCTTGCAAAAATGAAAACTCGAAGATGATAAATACAGATTTAAAACCACCTACTGCAGAAAAAAAACCAAAAACACTTTCAATTCATGGCGATAGTCGGGTAGACAATTACTACTGGATGAACGATAAAGAAAACCCAGAGGTAATAGATTATCTAAATGCTGAAAATAAATATTACGAAGAGTCCACAACTCACACCAAAGCTTTTCAAAATGAATTGTTTGAGGAAATGAAGTCAAGAATCAAAGAAGACGATTCTTCAGTTCCTTATAAGTTGAATGGATATTGGTATCAAGTTAGATATGAAAAGGGAAAAGATTACCCTATATATACCCGTAGAAAGGGAAGTATGGATGCAGAAGAGGAGATTATGTTTGATTGCAATGCGATGGCAGAGGGTCATGCTTATTTCAGTCTTGGTGGGGTGAGTGTGAGTTCAGATAATACTTATGCTTCTTTTGGAATTGACACGGTGAGTCGAAGAAAATATACCATTCAAATTAAGAATCTAGAGACAGGTGAAATCCTTTCCGAAAAAATTGAAACCACAACAGGTGGTTCCACTTGGGCCAATGATAATAAAACCCTGTTTTACACCAGAAAAGATGAGCAGACTCTAAGATCCAATCAAATTTTCAAGCATAAACTTGGAGACGATGTTGAGAATGATGAATTGGTGTTTGAAGAAGCAGACGAGACCTTCAATGCTTATGTTTATAAAACTAAATCCAAAAAATACTTAATAATTGGTTCTTCGAGTACAATGTCTGATGAATATCAAATATTGGATGCCAATACACCGAATGATGAATTTAGAGTTTTTTCTGAACGTAGAAGAGGTTTAGAATATGATCTAGCACATTATGAAGATCATTTTTATATTCTAACCAATAAAGATGATGCGCTAAATTTCAAATTAATGAAAACCACTGTCGATTCTACTTCAGAAGAAAATTGGGAAGAAGTAATTCCACATAGAAAAGAGGTTTTACTTGAAGGAATCGATATTTTTAAAGATTTTCTTGTTACCAGCGAACGTTACAATGGTTTAACGAGAATACGCGTTCAGAAATGGAATAAAAGTGAAGATTATTATTTACCATTTACGAGTGAAACTTATACTGCCAGAACAGTTACTAATGTAGATTTTGATACCGATAAATTAAGATATTCATACAATTCTTTAACGACACCTTCCTCAGTTATAGAATTTGATATGGTTGAAAAAACCGAAGAAATCTTAAAAGAACAAGAAGTACAAGATCCTGATTTTGACAAGAATAATTACTTGTCAGAAAGAATATGGGCAACAGCGAGTGATGGAACTGAAATTCCAGTGTCTTTAGTTTACAAAAAGGGTATTAAGAGGAACGGTAAAAATCCTCTCTTACAATATGGTTATGGAAGTTATGGAGCAACAATGGACCCTTACTTTTCATCAACAAGATTATCATTACTGGATAGAGGATTTATTTACGCCATAGCTCACGTTAGAGGAGGAGAATATTTAGGTAGAGATTGGTATGAAAAAGGGAAATTACTTCAAAAGAAAAATACATTCACAGATTTCGTTGACGTTTCTAAACATTTGATCGACCAAAAATATACTTCACCAGATCATCTTTATGCAATGGGAGGTTCAGCTGGCGGGCTTTTAGTAGGTGCTGTTATCAACATGGCTCCAGAGCTTTATAATGGTGTGATTGCTGCAGTCCCTTTTGTAGATGTAGTAACGACCATGCTAGATGAAACCATTCCATTAACTACCGGAGAGTATGATGAATGGGGAAATCCAAATGAAAAAGAATATTACGATTACATCAAGACTTATTCTCCATACGATAATATTGAAGCGAAAGCTTATCCTAATTTATTAGTCACAACAGGTTTGTATGATTCCCAAGTCCAGTACTGGGAACCTGCAAAATGGGTAGCTAAATTGAGAGAGTTGAAAACGGATGACAACAAGTTATTTTTCGAGACCAATATGGATGCAGGTCATGGTGGTGCTTCAGGACGTTTCGAGGCTTTAAAAGAATTAGCAAAAGACTATGTGTTTATCTTTGATCTAGAGCAAATAAAGGGGTAATCGTAAAAAAATACGTAAATTAGCAAACTGTTATTTATTTTAGATAAATCATTTACGTGAAAAACGCAGGCTTTATGCATAAAAATTTAAATGTTCACGATAGCTTATTATCATTGATAGGCTGCACACCTTTAATAAGATTAAAAAATATAACTCAACATTTTCAGGGAGAATTTTTAGCCAAGTATGAGGCTCAAAATCCTGGATTAGCTTCTAAAGACAGAATTGCTCAATACATAATCGAGAAAGCCGAGGAAAATGGTGATTTAAAACCAGGAGATACGATCATAGAAACCACCTCTGGGAATACTGGTTTCAGTCTTGCCATGGTAGCTGCAATTAAAGGTTATAAATGTATTCTTGCTGTAAGCTCAAAATCTTCTAAGGATAAAATTTCACTTTTGAAAACCATGGGGGCAGACGTTACAGTATGTCCTTCCAATGTGGCTCCGGAAGATCCAAGATCCTACTATGAAGTAGCAAAGCGAATTCATAGAGAAACCCCAGGCTCATTTTATGTCAATCAATATTTCAATGATTTGAATATAGATGCACATTATTTGACTACAGGACCAGAAATTTGGGCTCAAACAGAAGGTGAAATCACGCATCTAGTTGCTTGTAGTGGTACAGGAGGAACAATTTCTGGTACTGCAAGGTTTCTTAAAGAAAAGAATCCCAACATCAGAATACTAGGCATTGACGCTTTTGGTTCTGTTCTTCAGAAATACCATGAGACAGGAAAACTGGATAAGAGCGAAATTTATCCTTATAAAATAGAAGGTCTAGGAAAAAATTTGATTCCTACAGCTACTGACTTTAACAGTATAGATAAGTTCACGAAAGTGAGCGATGAAGATAGTGCTTATATGGCTCGTAATATTGCTAAAGCAGAAGGTATGTTCGTTGGTTATACAAGTGGAGCCGTCATGCAGGGTATTAAACAATTAAACTGTGAGGGAGAATTTGATTCCAACAGCAAAGTAGTAGCCATTTTTCCTGATCACGGATCCAGATATATGAGTAAAGTTTTTTCCGATGATTGGATGAAGGAACAAGGATTTACTAATTATCCAGGTTTAGATGATGAACAAAACAAAAGCAATTTAAAAAACGCCCACATTACAAATATTAACTAAATGAATATGGGTAATTTTGTTAACAAAAAAACATTAAAATGAAAGATTTATTCGCAAAGATTTATAGGGATAAAGGTCCTTTAGGTAAATGGGCTGACCAAGCTGAAGGTTATTTTGTATTTCCAAAATTAGAGGGACAAATTAGCAATAGAATGAAATTTCAAGGACGTGAGGTCATCACATGGAGTATTAATGATTACCTGGGTCTTGCCAACAATCCAGAAGTAAGAAAGGCAGACGAAGAAGCTGTTAAAAAGTGGGGTAGTGCCTATCCAATGGGAGCTAGAATGATGAGTGGCCACACAGAATTGCACGAACAATTACAAAACGAATTGGCAGAATTTGTAAGCAAAGAGTCAGCTTACGTTCTTAATTTCGGTTATCAGGGGATTTTATCTACGATTGATGCTTTAGTTGGCAAGAATGATGTGATCGTTTATGATGTAGATGCACATGCCTGTATTATAGATGGTGTGCGTTTACATTTAGGAAAGCGATTTACCTACAAACACAACGATCTTGATAGTATAGAACTGAATTTAGCGAGAGCAGAAAAAATTGCTGAACAAACCGGTGGTGGCGTTCTTTTTATTTCTGAAGGTGTTTTTGGAATGCGTGGTGAGCAAGGAAAACTGAAAGAAATTGTAGAACTTAAGAAGAAGTATAATTTTAGATTATTAGTGGACGATGCTCATGGGTTTGGAACGCTTGGTAAAACAGGTGCTGGAGCAGGTGAGGAGCAAGGTGTGCAAGATCAAATTGATGTTTACTTTGCTACTTTTGCCAAGTCTATGGCAAGCACAGGTGCGTTTATTGCAGCTGACAAAGAAATTATCGATTATTTGAAATATAATTTAAGATCTCAGATGTTTGCAAAATCATTGCAAATGTCATTGGTTGAAGGTGCTTTAAAGCGATTGGAGTTATTAAGAAGATCGACAGAATTCAAAGATAAACTTTGGGAGAATGTTAATGCCCTTCAAAATGGACTTAAAGATAATGGATTTGATATCGGAACAACGACAAGTTGTGTGACTCCAGTTTATCTAAAGGGAAGCATTCCTGAAGCTATGGCGTTGGTGAAAGACTTGAGAGAAAATCACGGAATTTTCTGCTCTATTGTTGTTTATCCAGTAATTCCAAAAGGATTAATTCTACTAAGAATGATCCCTACGGCAACACATACCATGGAAGATATAGATTTAACCTTAAAGGCCTTTTCTGCTATTAGAGAGCGTTTAGAAAATGGAACTTACAAAAAACTTTCTCAAGCCTTGATGGAAAAAATGGGAGAATAAAGTTTTTCAATATATTATTAAAAAGCCGAGCATTTGCTCGGCTTTTTTGTGTTTAAACCTCTCAGATTTTTAGTTAATTATCCTATTTGTCTTTCGATTAAATTAGGGGTTTGAAAAATATCCTTAATCTAACGAAAGATATTTTGATTGTTTACTGCCATCCACCACCCAAGCTTCTGTACAATTCAACTATGGCATTAAATTTATCTAAACGTGTTCTGCTGACTTCAAGCTCTGTATTTAAAGCATTTTCCTGAGCATTTAAGACTTCAAGATAGTTGGCCAATCCATTGTTTAATAATTCTTTGGAATCCTCTAAGGCGTTCTGGTAAGCACCATATTCTTTGGTTTTAATATCAATCCTTTGACCAGCATTTTGATAATTAAGCATAGCATCAGAAACCTCCCTACTCGCAATTAATAAAGTTCTCTCAAAATTGAGTAAAGCTTGTTCTTTCTCACTTAAGGCAACTTCATATTCAGTTCGGATTTGTCTTCGGTTGAATATAGGTTGAGTAAGACCACCAATTAAGGTCAGAAATAAAGAATTTGCTGAAATAAAATCTGAAGGCTCCAAACTTTGCAAACCACCCGTTGCTGAAATTGTTATTGATGGATAAAATCTACTTTTGGCAACGTTTGTTAACTCAAAAGCATTGATCAATTGATATTCTGCAGCAATGACATCAGGTCTATTTTCAAGAAGATCTGATGCTACTCCTGTAGTAAGTTCTTGATTAATTTGTTGTGATGAAAATTTACTACGCTCAAAGTCTTGTGGTGATTGACCTTTCAGGATCGAAAGCGTGTTTTCCAAAAGCTTAATATTGTTTTTCAAATCAAGGAGAAGGGCTTCCGCAGCGTATACCTGAGCTTCAGTTTGATTCACTGCTACCGATGTAAGATTGCCTGCATCTTTTAAAGCTACACTGGTTTCTAGACTCTTTTTTCGACTTTCCAATGTCTGCTCAGTAATTGTAACTTGCTCATCTAGAGCTAAGATTTGATAGTATCCTGAGGCTATTCTTGAAATCAAATCTGTTTTAACAGCTTTATGTGCGGCTTCAGTTTGCATATATCTAGCTTGAGCAGCTCTCTTATTACTTCTGATTTTCCCCCAGATATCGGCTTCCCAAGAAAGACTTGTATTCATTTCATATTGATCGATGGAAGAAAAGAAACTTCCAAATTGAGAGTTTGGAGCCAATTCTTGATAGGTGTAGCTTCCATTTATGTTTACAGTTGGATAATATCCAGCCTTCCCTTGCTTATAATATGAGTTTGCAATGTTAATTTGTTGCAATGCAATTCTTATATCCTGATTATTTTCGAGAGCTTCATTAATATGGTTCTGAAGAATGGAGTCTGTAAACATCTGTTTCCAACTTACTTTTGAAACGGGTATAGAATCTTTAGGAAGTTGATCTGTTCTGTAATTAATTGGGTTGATTTCTTCCTCTGGGCGTTCATAGTCTTTGGCTACAAAACAAGAGTGTAGAGTCAATAAACTTATAATTACGAAAAAGGTTTTAACGATATATTTCATAATCTATTCAGATTCTTGTATTTGAGATTGAGATTTTTTAATTTGAGCTCTGCTGGATGGGCTTACTTTTTCTTGTAACCATTGGAAAACAACAAAAAGCACTGGAATGACAAATACTCCAATAACAGTCCCAACCAGGAGTCCTCCAGCTGCACCAGTACCGATTGAATTATTTCCCTGAGCACCAACACCTGTTGCAAGCACAAGGGGAAGCAATCCTAAAATGAAAGCAAAAGAAGTCATCAAGATGGGTCTTAATCTTACCTTTGCTCCGTCTAAAGCAGCATCATATATGCTCATGCCATCTTTACGCCGTTGGATCGCAAATTCGACAATCAAAATTGCATTTTTGGCGAGTAAACCTATTAGCATGATCAACGCTATTTGAAAATAAATGTTATTTTCCAGACCTGCCAGATTTGTACTCCAGAATGCTCCAGCAACTCCAATTGGTAATGACAATATAACAGCAAAGGGTAGCATGTAGCTTTCATACTGAGCTGCAAGAAAGAAGTAAACAAAAAGAATACTTAAAGCAAATATGATGATAGATTGTCCACTAGCTGCAATTTCTTCTCTTGTAATACCAGAAAAAGCAATATCATAATCATTGCCCAATTGCTGGTCAGCCACTTTTCTGATTGATGAAATAGCATCACCAGAACTGAAACCTGGAGCAGAACTACCGTTTATGGTTACTGCATTATATAGATTGAATCTGTTGACGACTTGCGGACCATAGGTTCTTTTTAATTCTACAAATTCTGATATCGGTGCTTTCTCTCCTGTGGGTAATTTCAAGAAAATACTATTTAGACTTTGATCATCTTCACGGTCCTCAGGTAAGGCTTGGACAAATACCCTATATTGTTTTCCAAAATTAGAAAAATTGGTTACGAAAAAGCCACCGATGTAAGACTGAATTGTAGTAAACACTTCATTAACGGATAAACCACTAGCCTTGATCTTTGGGATATTCAATTTTAAATCATACTGTGGGAATTTTGCGCTGAAGGAACTGTTGGCAAATGCCACAGAGCTTTCGCCAAATAAACCACCCACAAACTGATTTGCAGTATCATCAAGATCTGAGAATGTTCCTGCAGACTTATCTATCAATTGCATTTCAAAACCATCGGCAGCTCCATATCCCGGAACACTTGGAGGGGTGAAAAATTGAATTTGAGCGTCTGCTATTGTCGAAGTGACCTGATTTAATTTTCCGACGATAGCTTCAATTTGAGTTTCATCGGTTTTTCGATCTTCCCAATTTTCAAGGATGATGAATCCTTGTGCGTAAGAACTTCCATTTCCAGAGAAAAAATTTCTACCAGAGATTAATGAAGCTGTTCTAATACCTTCAATTTTTTGAATCCTATCGTATACTTCCTCAGTAGCATCAAAGGTGCGATCTAAAGATGAGCCTACTGGCAATTCCAGATTCATGAATACAACACCTCTGTCTTCAGTTGGAACAAAACCTTTTGGCGTGAGTTCATTCGCAAAATAAATAGCTACACCTGCAACAATCAAAATTAAAAGTGTGATCCATTTTTGCCTTACCAAGAACTTTAATGAATGTACATATTTATTTAGAATGGCATTAAACCCTGCGTTGAAAGCATTATAGAACCGTTGCAATAAACTGGGTTTGTCTTTTTGTTCTTTGGGCGGTTTCAAAAATAAGGCACATAAAGCTGGACTTAAAGTTAACGCATTGATGGCTGAAATCACAATGGCAACAATCAGCGTAACCCCAAACTGTTCGTAAAACACACCCGCGGGCCCTTGAATAAATGTGATCGGAATAAACACAGCTGCCATGACTAAGGTGATGGATATAATTGCACCGCTTATTTCGCTCATGGCTGTAATAGACGCTTCTTTGGCATCTTTTGCTCCATCTTCAAGTTTGGCATAGACGGCCTCAACGACAACAATTGCATCATCGACTACAATACCTATAGCAAGAAGAAGTGCAAAAAGAGTAAGAAGGTTGATGGAGTATCCAAATAAATTCAGAAAAAAGAAAGTTCCAATGATAGAAACAGGAACCGCAATCGCTGGAATTAAGGTAGATTTAAGATCTTGTAAGAACAAAAATACAACGAGAAAAACCAATAGAAAAGCCTCGATTAAGGTTTCCTGTACTTTGTCGATAGAAGCTGTTAAAAATTCATTGGTATCGTAGTTCACAAGATATTCCACACCTTCCGGAAAGTTTTTCTCTAGGTCATCCATCTTGTCATAGATGTTTTCAATAATTTCCTGAGCATTGGATCCCGGGGTTTGAAAAATACCAAAGTTAACTCCAGGATAGCCGCTACTTCTTGATAAAGCATTGTAGGAAAATGCATCCAGTTCTACCTCTGCAACATCCTTAAGTCTTAAGAATTGGTTGTTGTCAAAAGTCTTAAGAACAATGTTGCCATATTCTTCAGACGTTTTATAACGGCCTTTATATGTGATGACATATTCAAAAGCTTTACCTGCATTTTGACCAACAGAACCTGCTGCAGCTTCCTGACTTTGTTCTCTTATGGCTGCAATGACTTCTGAAGCATTAATATTATAATTTGCCATTTTATCGGGGTCCAGCCATACCCTCATGGAATAATCTTTACCACCAAAGACACTAACGTTTGCAACGCCGTTGATTCGTTGTAATTCAGGTCGAATATTGATATTCAAATAATTTTGAACGTAAGTGTCAGAATAATCCTCATTGGTAGAATAAATGGCAGCATAAAGAAGTGCGGAGTTTTGCTGTTTCTCTGTAATAACTCCACTTCTTACAACTTCATCTGGTAAGACAGCATTTGCTCTAGCCACCCTGTTTTGAACGTTTACAGCTGCTATATCTGCATCATATTGTTGTTCAAAAAAAACTGTAATACTAGCGCTCCCATCATTACTAGCAGAGGAAGTAATATAAGTCATTCCTTCCACGCCATTAATTTGTTCTTCAATTGGTATTATGACACTTTCTAGAATTGTTTCTGCATTGGCACCAGGAAAACTCGTTGTCACCTGAACCGTCGGAGGAGCAATATCTGGATACTGGGTTACAGGTAATTCTTGAATACCTAATAAACCTAGCATCACTATAATGATAGAAACAACTGTAGATAAAACTGGTCTTTTTATAAATGTTTTTAGCATAATTTCTATTTAAAGACTTTATCAAATGAGTTTACGATTGAATCCATCGTAGAGGTTGTCGGAATAATTTTATCATTATTCTTAATTTTATTGACACCACTTCCTATTATAATGTCACCTTTACTTATTCCTGACTTAATGACTAAATACGGATCTGCTCTTTCAGCATCTATTGCCTTTTCTGTAACAGTAGAATCTAACTCGTTGAATTTGAACACAAATTCCTTTCCTTGTCTAGAAAATGAAGAAATTCTTGGCACAACAGTAGCATCATTAATTTTTCTGGGTATTTGAATTTTCCCAGTAAGTCCGTCTTTAAGTGTAGCATCAATATTATCAAACGTTGCACGGAATCTGATAGTTCCAGTTTGTCTATTTACTTGACTGGATATACTTGTGATTTTGCCTTTAGTAGGGTATTCCTGACCGTTAGGTAAAATCAAAATAAGCTCAGGAAATGATGAAATTAAATCGGATTGTTTTTCTGAATTTTGATTAAAATCGTCAACCATATTCAAATAATCCTTTTCATTTAAAGAGAAATAGGCAAAAACTTTATTTGTTTTAACTACTCTTGTGAGTGGAAGCATATCAGAAGGATTGATTAACGCACCATCTCTGTAATTTATAGTTCCCACAAATCCATCTACAGGACTTTTGATGTTAGCATACTCCACATTGGCAGTGATACTTCTCAAATCGCTTTTAGCCGTTTCAAGTTGAGCTTGAGCTGTTTCCAATTGATTCTGACTCACAATATTTTTATCCACTAGAGGTTCAAGCTTTTCAACTTCAATTTGCGCTGCGTTTACTCTTGCTTTTGCTGCTGATGCGTCTCCGCTTAAGCTTCTTGTTTCCAGTTTGAATAAAATTTCATCTTTCTTCACAGGAGCACCTTCTTCCACTAATACATCAGTAATATATCCAGATACTTTTGCTCTTATATCACTACTTATGATACCCTCTAGTTGTGTTGGATATTCAGAATAAGTAGTAACGTCTTCAGTTTCTACTTCTATAATAGGAAGTTGTGGAGGAGGAGGTGCTTGTTGAGTTCCCTTCTCTTGGCAAGCGATTAACAAAATCGCTGATATGGTTATAAGTGTAAATGATTTAATTTTCATGCTCTAAATTATTGCTCGTTTGTTTGTAACTGTTCAATTGTTGCTTTTATGTTTTTTTCTTCACTTTCAAGGTGATTTTTAAAAATTCCAACACGGGTCTTATTGAAATCCTGATCTTTCTTATAACATATGATCTTGCGAAGCATTGTTATTTCTCTTTGAATTTTTTCTAAATGTAATTCAAGTGTTTTTTTTAGATAATCTTGGTTTGTTTTGAAATAACGCTTTCTCTTATCGTTTTTAAAATAGAAATCGACGCGCCCCTCTTCAATTAAAAAGTTGATTTGATTTGAGACTGAACTTTTACTTGCAGAAGTAATGTTTATTATTTCCTCAAACGTAAGGGACTCTACTTCAGATAAAATTAAATTTGAGTATATCCTCGATGCTAAAGGTGGCAATTCATGCTCTTCTTCAAAATGCTCGCTCAATTCTTTAATGAGTTTTACATTATAGGATAACAAATCATCATCTGGGTATTTCATCGGGCAAATGTAATTTTAGTTCGGCTTCAACCGAACTAAAATCGCATAAATTAATGTTAACAATAGCATCCAAAAATGCAATTATGGTACTTCAATGAATTCCCTCATTAGATTTTTAAATTCAAATACAAATTATTTTTTTAAATGTTCACTAAAAGTTGCCTTACACAATAGAAACAATTGTACTTAGTGAGTAAATTCAAATAAATGAAGTGGTTAGCCAGTTTGATTGTCTATTTTTAAACTCTTGAAATTTATTAGATTTTTAACTTGAAAGAAATAACATAGATAGCTTCAAAAGTATTGATTATATTGAATTTAATTAACAAAAAATTATAACGTATATTAATATTGTTCAGTGTTTTTAGAATATTTTTGAACAAACAAATAAATAGAATTACTATGAAAAAATTATTTTTAAGTCTAAGCGTAATCGCTATGATTGTTTTTACTTCATGTAAAAACAATGAAAGTAAAGAAAAAGAAACTGAACAAGAAGAAACTACAATGGAAGCTGATACTTCTGCAGATGAAGCAATGGAGGAGCAAAAAACTATTGTCGGAGTTGCCTCTGGAAATGATGATTTCAGTACGCTAGTAACTGCTGTAAAAGCTGCAGGTCTAGTAGAAACTCTTAGCAGTGAAGGTCCATTTACTGTATTCGCTCCTACTAACGATGCATTTGCAAAATTACCAGAAGGTACAGTAGCATCTCTTTTAGAAGCAGACAGCAAAGATGCATTGACTGGAATTTTAACCTATCATGTTGTTTCTGGTAAGTTTTTGGCAGCAGATGTAGTAGCTGCTATCAATGATAATGAAGGTAGCTTTACAATTCCTACAGTACAAGGTGAAGAATTAACAGCAAGTCTAGATGGTGAAAATGTCATTTTAACTGATGCTAATGGTAATACTTCTACTATTGTAATTACAGATGTTGACGCTTCTAACGGAGTAATACATGCTATTGATACTGTAGTGATGCCAAAATCATAAGTAATAAAACTTAGTTTTATAATTAAAACCCTTCATTTTTGAAGGGTTTTTTTTGTTTTAACAAGAGAAATTTATACAAATATTTTGGATGATTAATTAATCATTTTTACTTTAATAATCAAGCAAGAAAAAGTAAAGATATTTATACTTTAAATTTCACTAATGTCAATATCACAACCTATTAATATTACTGCAGATGCTGTAATATTTTCAAGAGAGAACCAAGAGTTGAATTTGTTATTAATTAAAAGAAAAAATAAACCCTTTAAAAATCACTGGGCACTGCCAGGTGGTTTTGTTGATGCGGATGAGCTTGTTGTTAAAGCATGTCAAAGAGAATTGAAAGAAGAAACCCATTTAGAGTTGAACTCGGATCAATTAAAATTTTTGGGTTATTATGATAAACAAGATCGAGACCCTAGAAGCAGAACGATTGCTTTTGCATTCCTAGCAGTTATTGATAATAATACTAAAGTAAAAGCTGATGATGATGCTGTTGAAGCTCAGTGGTTTAATCTTCAAAATTTACCTGAATTAGCTTTTGATCATTTAGAAGTAATAAATGATGCTCAAAAAATCTATCAAACTAAGATTCTATAATTATGAGATTTCACACAAGAAAATGGATAAAACCTGAAGATTTAAATCCCAACGGAACTTTGTTTGGCGGTAAGCTCCTGGCTTGGATAGACGAGGAAGCAGCATTGTACTCAATCATTCAATTGGAAAATCAAAAGACAGTTACCAAATATATGAGTGAAATTGATTTCAAAAGCTCTGCTCAACAAGGTGACATTGTAGAAATAGGAATTGAAGTCGTAAAATTCGGTAATGCTTCGCTTACTTTAAAATGCGAAGTCAGAAATAAAATGACAAGGAAAACCATCATTATCGTTGATAAGATAATAATGGTAAGTTTAGATCAAGATGGTAATTCAAAGCCTCATGGAAAAACTAAAGTTGAATTCGTCAAAGATAGATTGAATGATGACGAGTATTAAGTTAAGGCAAGTATCTACGCTCAACTACAAATGGACCAAAAGGTAAAATTGAACTCAGAAACACGATAAACAGGACCTTTACCGACCAGTTAAGCTTCTCAAACATCCAATAACCGCCAATAAGATATAGTATAAAAAGAATACCATGGGCCATGCCTACAATTCTTACGTATTCTGGTAAATCCCAAATGTATTTTAGAGGCATAGCTATTAAAAGAAGCAACAAAAAAGAGATGGCTTCTAAGATACTCACCCATCTAAAGATCTTAACGGAAGTGTCGTTTTGTGACATTATATTTTTTACATCAAAAGTAAGCTTTACAATACTTAAGCCTGGTAATTTTTGTATTTTGCAGGTAAATTTTAACAATCTTAGTGAATGAAAATACTAGTAACAGGTGGCCTTGGCTTTATAGGATCACATACTGTAGTTGCCTTACAGCATAAAGGATTCGAAGTAGTTGTTATAGATAATCTTTCGAACTCTTCCTTAAAAGTTCTAGAGGGAATTACAAACATTTCATCCAAAACTCCAGAGTTTGAAAAATTAGATTTAAGAGATAAACTCAGTTTAAAAGATTTTTTTGTGAAGCATCAGGATATTGCAGGTGTAATTCACTTTGCAGCATCAAAGGCAGTAGGAGAGAGTGTTGAAAATCCATTGCTTTATTATGAAAACAATATTGCAGCGCTTACCTATTTACTTCAAAATCTTGTAAATTCACCTGAGCAGAATATCATATTTAGTTCCTCGTGTACGGTTTATGGAGAAGCTGAAAGACTTCCTATTTCTGAGGATGCTCCAGTGAAGAAAGCGATGTCTCCTTATGGAAATACAAAGCAGATTGGTGAAGAAATCATTAGAGATACCTGCAAAGCAAATGATAAACTTAAGGCAATCTCACTTAGATATTTTAATCCTATAGGCGCACACCCAACAGCAGAAATTGGAGAATTGCCTTTGGGTACCCCACAAAATTTAGTTCCTTTCATCACTCAAACAGCTATTGGAAAACGTGAACAATTATCTGTTTTCGGAAGAGATTATCCAACAGCAGATGGGACTTGCATACGTGATTATATTCATGTCATGGACTTAGCAGAAGCTCATGTCTTCGCCCTTGAGCGGTTATTATCCTCACAGGCTAAAGATAGTTATGAGGTGTTTAATGTGGGTACTGGCGTAGGATCATCTGTTTTGGAAGTGATAACTGCCTTTGAAAGTGCCTCAGGAGAAAATTTAAATTACAAAATTGTAGATAGGCGACCTGGAGATGTTACAGCAGCTTATGCAGAAACAAGTAAAGCTAATGATGTTTTGGGCTGGAAAGCCAAAAGGAATTTAGAACAAGCCTTGAATGATGCCTGGGAATGGGAGAAAAAGCAGCCTAAATAATAAACAAACCTCAACGTTATGAAAGTCTTGAATGCGTCTCAATTATCAGACTTAGACCAGTATAGTTGTAAAGAACAACATATAAGCTCATGGGAATTGATGGAACGAGCGGCTGGAAAGGCTTATGAAGAAATCAAGATTCATTTAAGTTCAGGTGCTAAAAAAATCAAAATTTTGGCTGGCCCAGGAAACAACGGAGGTGACGGCTTGGCGATTGCTTATTTTCTAGCGGAGGATGCTTATGATGTCGACGTTTATCTCGTCAATTTTACACCCTCACGTTCAGAAGATAATAAAAAAAATCTTGAAAGGCTAAAGGAACAGTCAAAGTGTAATATTGAAGAAATCGATGATACCTCAAATCTTCCTGACTTTGACTCACATGATATTATTATTGATTCCATTTTTGGGGTTGGTCTCAATCGACCAATGCCAGATTTTGTTCAAAACTTAATAAAATCTGTAAACGAAATTTCTCCTAAAACTTTCGCCATAGACATGCCAAGTGGAATGTATATGGATCAATCTCCTAGTGAAAATGAACAAGTCTTCAAATCGGATATTGTACTTACGTTTCAGACTCCTAAATTTTCATTTTATCTTCCTGATTACTCAAGTTTTGTAGGGGATGTTAAAATCATAGATATCGGTTTGAGTCAGGATCGATTAGAACAAATATCTACTGAAATTGTTTTCGTTGATTTGAATTATGCTAAAAATCTTTTAAAGCAAAGATCAAAGTTCTCCCACAAAGGAACTTACGGCCATGCTGTAATAGTGGGAGGTAGTCAACTTATGCTCGGCAGTGTATTGCTTTCCGCTTCCTCTTGTATGCGGTCTGGGGTTGGCAAAACAAGTGTAATGATGCCAAGCAGAGGACATGATGCTTTACTACAGTATTTACCTGAAGCCATGTTGATAAACAATAAATCAGAGGATTTTATAAGTTATGAAGATCTGGATTTTCAACCTGATGCTGTTGGTATTGGTATAGGAATTGGAAAGTCAAAAGATGCTCAGAAAGCTTTAGAGACGTGGTTAGGAAATTCTACGCAACCTTTGGTTATTGATGCAGATGCGTTAAACCTAATTGCAGAGCATAAAGATTTGTTGCATCAAATTCCGAAGAAATCTATTCTAACCCCACACCCGGGAGAATTGCAAAGATTGGTTGGGAGCTGGAAGGATGATTTTGAAAAATTAGAAAAAGTTAAAGAATTTTCAAAAAAACATGATATTATAGTTTTGGCAAAAGATGCTTATACTTTATGTGTCTATAGAAATGAAGTTTTTGTGAATTCTACCGGCAACTCTGGAATGGCAACCGCAGGTAGTGGTGATGTTCTGACTGGTCTGATCACTGGATTGTTGGCTCAGGGTTATTCTAGCCTAAATGCTGCAATTTTAGGAGCCTTTATTCATGGTTTTGCTGGTGATTTTGCGTCAAAAAATTCATCTGAAGAAAGCTTAATCGCCTCAGACCTTTTCAACTATTTTGGTTATACTTTCTCTAAACTAAAGGATTAAACAATTCTTAAATATTATCTTTGAAAAAAGATAATTAGATGTTACAGATCCATTATATTGACTCTACAGTTCTCGGCTTTTCTCAAATTCAAACTTTGATAGACGGAAATTATAAGCTAGCCCTAAGCGAAGAAGCTGTTTCTAAAATCAGTAAGGCTAGAGCATATCTGGACAAAAAGCAAAAAGAGAGTGAACAACCTATATATGGAGTAAATACTGGTTTTGGGTCTTTATGTAATATCAAAATAAATGAAGACAAACTTACTTTTTTACAAGAAAACTTGGTGATGTCCCATGCTTGTGGAGTAGGAGATAGAGTTGATGATTCGATCGTGAAATTGATGTTGTTGCTGAAAATTCAATCCCTAAGCTATGGTAATTCTGGAGTCTCATTGGGGCTTGTAGAAAGACTGATAGAATTTTATAACGAAGATGTAATGCCAGTCATTTTTGAGCTTGGATCTTTAGGGGCTTCTGGCGATTTAGCTCCTTTAGCACATTTGGCTTTACCATTAATAGGGAAAGGGGAAGTCAGCATAAACGGTAATTTAAAAAATGCTTCAGTTTTGAAACAAAAATTTGGCTGGGAGCCATTAGTGCTTCAATCTAAGGAAGGACTAGCATTGCTCAATGGCACTCAATTTATGAGTGCATATTTGCTAAGAAATGTTTTAAAAACTAAGCGATTAATGAAGTGGGCAGACACTATAGCATCAATCTCTATAGATGCATTTGACTGCAATATGGCACCATTTGACGATTTGGTGCACCAGGTAAGACCTCACAAAGGACAAATTGAAACTGCAGAAAAAATACGAGAGTTGCTTAAAGGAAGTCAGATTGCTAAAAATCAAAAACAAAATGTCCAAGATCCATATTCATTCAGGTGTGTCCCTCAAGTTCACGGTGCAACTAGAGATGCTTTGCGATACGTTGAGCAAACCTTATTAACTGAAATCAATAGTGTAACGGATAATCCTAATGTTTTTGTAGAGGAGGATAAGATTATATCTGGAGGAAATTTTCATGGCCAAGCTTTAGCTATTTCAGCGGATGTTATGTCTATAGCAGTGAGTGAAATTGGTAATATTTCTGAAAGAAGAATTTACCAGCTCGTCTCTGGTTTACGGGGTTTGCCCACTTTTCTAGTGAGCTCTCCTGGACTTCATAGTGGGTTTATGATTCCTCAATACACAGCAGCAAGTATTGTAAGTCAAAATAAACAATTATGTACTCCTGCTAGTGTGGACTCTATAGTTTCATCCAATGGACAAGAGGATCATGTCAGTATGGGCGCAAACGCTGTGACAAAGCTCAACAGAATTGTAGATAATGTAGAGCGAATTCTTGCTATAGAGCTTTTCAACGCTTCTCAGGCTATGTATTTTAGATTACCACTGACAAGCTCTACAGTTGTTGAATCTATTTTGAAGGCGTTTAGAAAAAAAGTGCCAATTGTAAAAGAAGACCGAATTATGTCATCTGAAATTACAAAAGCAATTATTTTTTTAAAACACTATGAATATTAGGATAATGCGTAAAAATGTTGTAAGTAATAGTATAACATAAAAATAAAACCATGAAAAATAAAATTAGCTTAACGTTATCAATTTTTGCATTAATCCTTATCACATCTTGTGGTACAAAGGTCAATTTTCCAGTTTCTCAAATTGTTCCAGGTGCAGACATTTCTGCAAAGGTTAAGCAGGATGGGAATGATAATTACAAGATTGATTTGAAGGCTGAAAATTTAACTGATCCAGAACGCTTAAATCCACCAAAGGAGATGTATGTGGTTTGGATTGAAACCGCTAAAGGAACCAAAAATCTAGGAAAGCTTAACATGTCAAGTGGGATGTTCTCAAGTACAAGAAAAGGTTCTTTAAATACAACTACAGCCTTTAAACCTTCTAGGATAATCATAACAGCAGAAAATATATCTACCAATAATGAGCCAAGCTCGTTTGTAGTTATCTCATCTGACAATTTCTAACTTTAAGTTTTTCAAACAAAAAAAAACCACGCTAATTAGCGTGGTTTTTTTTGTTGATTTTTTTTATTCTACTAAAGTCACAGTTCTGGTTACAGAATTAAAAGGACCTGGAATTGGTTCCAAATTTTCATCCACAAGAGTTAATTGAATTTTATTTTCACCTAGTGGCATATTTTCAATTACATGAGGAATCCATTGATTTAGTAAAAATTCTTCTCCATCATTTACTCTAACTCTTACTTTGTTTCCATCTTCACTTATTTCAGTTCCAACTAAAAAGAAATCTAATAGAACCTTCTCAGTATCCTCTCCTTTGTAAGTCCCTTTTGGGCGACTGTAGAATAAATGTTCTGCTGAAAAATCAATATCCATTTTTTGATTTTCAGACGGATTACCTGCTACAATCTTTTTAACTACAAATGAGTTTGTATTTTTTACAGCTTCGTGGTAAGATCTTGAAAGAAATGCGAGTAAAATATGTTCTCCTTCAGAGATATCTTTACTGAATTCACTTTCATAATGAGCCGAATATGGATCATTGTCTAGTATAAAATGTATGTGTTGGCCTTTAGCAGAATTTGCTAGACCATTCTTTCCTGCATTCGCAGTTTGTACTCCAAGTTCATAATTTTCGACTGCAAAGTCAAAATCTACCGAGCCTGCTGGCACTTCTATAACTTGCCCACCTGGATATGTTAAAGTAGCTTCTGAATACTCTGGTGACTCTTCCATCAAAGGAGTAATAGTAATAATAGTATCAGTTACACCAACAGCTTCTTTATTATCTTTTTCACTATCTTTCTTCTTAGCTTCATTACAACCTATCGCTAGAAATAAACTAAGTGCAAAGGTTAATAATCCTATTTTTTTCATAAGTATTTATTTAAAGATTAATTGTAAATGTAGTGTAAATAGTGACTTTACTCAAATTTTGAAATTGACTTAACATTACTTTTGGTTTATAAGTTCAGATGTAATTTCAATATCAGAATGAAGGGTTCTGTGCACCGGACACCTGTCACCAATCTCTATTAAACGTTCAATTTGAGACTGTTCTAAGTTTCCAATTATTTTTATTTTTTTGTTGAAAAAATCCTTTTTTGTGGTTTTACCTTCATCATCCTTAACTTTTCTTTTTTCATGATTCACGTGTACACGAACTTCTTCAAGATCCCATTCCTTATGTCTTGCATAAACATGAAGTGTCATTGCAGTGCATTCTGCTAAACCTGCAGTAAGAAAATCGTAAGGTGCGGGACCTAAATTATCACCTCCTTTGTCTTCAGGTTCATCGCCTAAAAATGCAAAGTCTCCAACTTTTAGGTGTGTTGTAAATTTATCTTCATTCTTAAGAATTGCCGCAGATTGGCTTTCTGAGTCCATGGCAAGGTTTTTATTAATAGAAATATCAAGATAGTTTGTAGCCCAATGGCCTATAAGATTTCCTATGTAAGAGGCATCGATATTTTCATTTAATAGATGATCGGCTTCATTTAAACTTATAAAGCTCTTAGGATGATTAGCCCAATTGTAAAGTTCCTCGGCATTATCTGCAACGACAATTTTGTCTTCTGGAGAATGCATTATTAAAAAGGGAATGTTTAAATTTTTCAGGAGTGACTTTGTATCTTTTGAATTTATATCCTCCAAAAAGTGTTTTTTTATAGTAAAGTCTTTTCCACCCAAATTGACCTTAACATCTCCATTTTCCTCATTAGAATTTGAGTTCTTTTGAATTAAATTTTGAACATGAGAAGGTTGTGATGGACTTGCAATTGTGACAATCGCTTTGATATTATCAAGTTTCTCTGCTGCAAAAAGAGACGCTGTTCCTCCTAGTGAATGTCCTATTAGTAAACTTGGAGCTTCGTATTCTTTCTCCAGAAAATTTGAGGCCTGTATTAAATCTTCAACGTCATGAGAAAAATTTGTGTCTTCAAATTCTCCATCACTTTGTCCTAATCCAGTAAAATCAAATCTCAAAACTGCAATTCCCAGTTCTGCAATAGCAGATGAAATTTCTCTAACGACTTTCAGGTTTTTTCCGCAAGTAAAGCAATGAGCAAAAATAGCATAAGCTTTAGGATGTTGAGACATCGGAAACTGCAATCTACCTACAAGTTGATCTCCATTTTTATTTTTAAAAGTAACTTTCTCAATTTTCATATTCATTATCTTAAAATTAGTTTTGAAATAAGCTCTTTACCCAAACTTTCATTGAGTGTTTTTATAATTCTCTCCTTACCATAACTCAATTCTTCTCTCAAAGTTGACGAGGATAGATGAACAGTAAGTACAGTATTTCTGAATTTGATTTGGTCGGTATAATTTTTTATAGCAGGCCCCAATTGTGTCATCCATGCATTTTCAACATCAACCTTGTCTAAGCCAGGATTGAGGCGATGTTTATTTTTAAACATCTCTACAAGATCTTTCATGGACTGCTCTTCATTGGCTCTCTTATTTTTCATCTAAATCTATGTTATCAGGGTTATGTCTTTTGTAGGTGTAAATAAAATTTTGCTTGTTCTTTACAACAAATTGTTCTTTGCTGATACTCATTAATGTTTCCGTCCAAGTATCGTATTCATTGTTATAAATGAGAACAAGACTGTCTTCATAATTTTTGATTTTGAAGTACTCTCTATTCTTAGAAGACTGATAATTTCCTAATAAGCTGGGTTGCATTTTTTTTCTAAACCCTGTGGAATCTTCAACTTGAAAATAATCAACCATTTGATTCATAGTATAGGATTTATCACCATAAGGAGTTTCAGCTTTTTCTATTTCCCAAAAACCATTGAGCTTTTCCACATCTTTATAGTCCGGCTTGGAGTTACAGGATACTAAAAATAAAAAGCCAATAAGTAAAAAATTAAATTTCATCTTCTAAATTTATCATTTTATAATGTGTTGCATTTTTCTTTACAACTTCCTCAGTTCGATCAGGATGGGTGTCACTAATACACATTTGTCCAAGTTCATCGTCGGTCACCATTTTTACAATTTGTGATACACGGTCTTCATCAAGCTTATCAAAAATATCATCCAACAGCAAAATGGGTTTAACGCCATAATGAGACTTCAAAAAATCGTATTGAGCAAATTTTAAAGCAATCAGATACGATTTTTGCTGACCTTGAGAACCGTATTTTTTAACTGAATGTGATTTTATTTTGAAAATCAAGTCGTCTTTATGAGTGCCATAATTTGAAAACTGACGCTGTAAATCTGCTTTTAATCCAGATTTTAGGATGTTTTCAAAGGACTCTTCGTCGTTAAACTGACTTTTATAAGTTAAGCTTATCTTCTCTCTGGAGTTGCTTATTTCCTGATATCTTTTCTGGAGAATAGGTTTAAATTCCTCAATGAACTCCTCACGTTTTTCATAAATCACTTTTCCAAGTTCAACGATTTGGTCATCATAAACTTCAAGACTGGTTTCATCATAAGTTCGATTTGCAGCAAAATACTTTAGAAGTGCATTGCGTTGAGAAAGTACTTTATTGTATTTCAAAAGAGTATTCAAGTATAATTTATCTCCCTGAGAAATAACGCCGTCCATAAATTTTCTTCGCGTATCACTCCCTTCAAGAATCAAGTCACGGTCTGTAGGGGAGATGATGACCAAAGGAATAGTTCCTATATGATCACTAATTTTTTCGTACTCTTTACCGTTTCTCTTCATCAATTTACGCTGGCCTTTTTTAAAGGAGGTGATTATTTTTTCAGATTTCTCACCATTTATGAAATCTCCTTCCAGCATAAAGAACTCTTCGCCATGCGTTATGTTTTGACTGGTAATAGGATTGAAATAACTTTTTCCGAAAGCTAGATGGTAGATAGCATCTATGATATTGGTTTTGCCAATTCCGTTTTTACCAACAAAACAATTTATTTTAGAATCGAATTCCAAGGACAGCTGCTCAAAATTCTTATAATTTATAAGTGACAGTTTTTTTAATATCATTTGGGTACTTCAATTTATTTCTCCTGTAAAACCTGGATTTTACTGCTGAATTTGATAAAAGTTGAAATGTAAAAATATCAAATAAATAGTGTATTGTATATGGAATAAAATTATATTTTTGCCCACTAGAACAAAACACTATTATGGCATCATACAAGAAGAGAGGTAATAAACCAAACAACAAAGCTGAACGCGAAGAAAAGATTGAAAGCGAATCTACAACGGCTGAAGTATTTAGCACCTTAGATGAAGGCGCTAGTTCAACTGAGCAATTTCTATCTAAATATCAAAAACCAATTTTTGGAGTTATAATAGCTATTGCTGTAGTGATTTTAGCCTTCTTAGGATATCAGAAATTTATTCAGGAGCCTAATGAAGTGGAAGCTGCAAATGAGATGAATCAAGCTCAGCAGTTTTTTGATTCCGCCATAGAAGCCTCAGGTGCTCAACAAGATTCACTTTTTACAAGGTCTTTACAAGGCGGAAATGGTAAATTCGGTTTTGAAGACATCGCTTCCAGCTATAGTGGTACAAAAGCTGGACAATTAGCCAACTATTATGCAGGTATTTCACATTTAAATTTAGGAAACTACCAGGAAGCAATTGACTATCTAGATAAATTTAATGTTGATGATGAGATCTTAACGCCATTAGCAAAAGGTTCCATAGGGGATGCATTTTTGCAGCTCGATCAACCAAAAGAAGCTTTAGACTATTTTGAAAATGCTGCAAATCTTAAGAAAAACGAGTTCACGACTCCTAAGTTTTTGCTTAAAGCTGCTATTACAGCGATTAGTATAGGAGACGGCGAAACAGCTCAGAAACATTTAAATAGAATTAAAGATGAATTTCCAAATTCTGCAGAAGCGAAAGATGCGGATGTTTATCTTGGCCAGGCTGAAGTTCTTTAAGTATGGCTACATCAGAAAAAAATCTTTCAGTTTACGAAAAGGAAAATCTTCCGAATGCTAAAGACATGAAAATTGGCTTTGTAGTATCGGAGTGGAATCCTGACATTACAGGAAATCTTTTTCAGGGAGCTTTTGATGCATTAATTGACGTTGGTGCTATTAAGGAAAATATTGTAAGATGGAATGTTCCTGGAAGTTTCGAGCTTGCTTATGGATGCAAAAAAATGCAGGAAAGCTTTGATATGCTAGATGTTATTGTTGCCATTGGAAATGTGATTCAAGGTGAAACCAAACATTTTGATTTTGTATGTCAGGGATTGACTCACGGGATTATGGAATTGAATCTTAAAAGTGATATTCCGGTTATATTCTGTGTGTTGACAGATAATACAAAAGAACAATCCATTGCTCGTTCAGGAGGAATTCATGGTAATAAGGGTGCTGAGGCTGCTATTGCAGCTATCAAAATGGCACAACTTCGTAAAGATGCCAAATTCTATAAATCAAATTAATCTTCTCCAGGAAATTCACTTGCTTTAAAAAGGTTTAAGTCACAAGAATTGATGGAAATTCTTTAATTTTGAATTCTCATCAAAAATTATGTTTAAACTAAAGTCACTCAAATTAAGAAAGAATTCCAGATATAACTATACCCCACGTTATTATAAGGGTAAGGATACAGGAAATCCTTATAGTTTTGACTCCAAATTTGCTAAGTATAAAGACGCAAAAAATAATATAGATTTTGGTTCCCATTGGGCAGAAGCTCGAGAAAATTCCAGAAATAGAAATAATCGAGGGGTCAACAAAACCATAATTGTGATCGTTTTAATTTTAAGCCTCATCTTTTTATGGATTATCGATTTTGATCTATCCATATTTTCCTCAAAATAGTCAATGCGCAGTATCATTCACTTACTACCCGATCACGTTGCCAACCAAATTGCTGCTGGTGAAGTGGTCCAAAGACCCGCTTCCGTAGTTAAGGAGCTTTTGGAAAACGCAGTTGATGCAAAAGCTACATCCGTTACTTTAATTGCAAAAGAAGGGGGGAAAACGTTAATACAAGTCATTGATAATGGTTCTGGAATGGGCGATACAGATGCTAGATTATCTTTTGAGCGCCATGCTACCTCCAAAATCAATTCTGCTGAAGACCTTTTCAGGTTGCATACCAAAGGATTTAGAGGAGAAGCTTTGGCTTCTATTGCTGCTGTTTCTCATGTGGAAATGAAGACCAAAACTGAAGATGATGATTTAGGTTCTCATCTTATTATCGAAGGTAGCACTATTGTGAAACAAGAACCTTGTGTTACACCTGTAGGGACTTCATTATCTGTCAAAAATCTATTTTTCAACATACCTGCCAGACGTAATTTTTTAAAATCAACAACAGTAGAGCAGAAGCATGTGATTGATGAATTCCAAAGAGTGGCGCTGGTTCATCCGTCTATTGCTTTTAAACTCATTCATAACGGGAGTGAACTTTTCAACCTTCCTGGAGCAAATCACCGACAACGTATAGTGGGTGTGATGGGAGCAAAAACCAATGAAAAATTGGTTCCTGTAAAGGAAGAAACCGATTTGATAAAACTTATGGGGTTTGTAGGTAAACCAGAATTTGCTAAAAAATCCCGCGGAGAACAGTTTTTCTTTGTCAATGATAGATTTATCAAACATCCATACCTGCACCATGCAGTTTCTAGTGCCTTTGAAGGTTTATTAAAAGACAAGGCTTATCCTTCCTATTTTTTATATCTGCAAGTTGACCCAAAGTCTATAGACATAAATATTCACCCTACAAAAACTGAGGTGAAGTTTGATAATGAACATGCTATTTATTCGATTTTACGAAGTAGTGTCAAACACAGTTTAGGTCAGTTTAATGTATCTCCAGTTCTAGATTTCAATAAGGATTCCAGTATGGATACAGATTATGTTCAGCATAAAACTGGTGCCAAAATACCTTCGATTGATGTCGACAGAAATTTTAATCCCTTCGAATCTGAACAAAAAATAAGTAATTCAAAAATTGGTTCAAGTTCATATAAATCAAAATCATCCCAAAATTGGGAATCATTATATACTGAAACCATCGATAGTAGCGAGGATTTAATGAATATTGAAGTAGAAAGTGAACAGGTTACGCCATCACTCTTTCAAGGACAAGCACAAATTCATCAATCCTCCGGGACTTTTCAACTTCAGAGAAAATACATTATTACGTCTACAAAATCTGAAATGCTGATCATAGACCAGCATCGGGCACATTTCAGAATACTTTACGAAGAATTACTGAAAAATATCACTGCCCAACCCGCTTTAAGCCAACAGCTTTTGTTTCCTCTGAAATTGCAGCTGGATGTTAATGAGATGCGAGTCTTTAAAATCTTAAAGGAATCATTGATCAATGCTGGATTTTCAATTTCAGAATTTGGAAAGGATTTTGTCAGAATTAATGGAATCCCTAACAGATTGCCAGAAAGTGAAACTTCGATTTTACTGGACCAACTTTTATCCGATTTTGAAAATGACATCCCGGATTCTGGCTTTGACCAAACAGATCTGCTTGCAAAATCCTTAGCTCAAAGCATGGCTATAAAGAATGGTACTGTTTTGCAAAAGGAAGAGCAAACAGAACTTGTAAATCTGTTATTTTCTTGCAAAGAGCCTATGCTAACTCCACTAAATCGCTTAGTTTTCGTCAAACAATCCGCATCAGACTTCGACAAAAAATTTATGTAAATGGGAAGAATCACCGAAATGGTAAAAGTCTTACTAATAGCTAACATTATCTTCTTCTTTGGCGCAGGATACCTTGGAGATTATGCCTATAAAATCTTCGCGCTTTGGTTTCCAGAAAATCCAAATTTTGGGATTTGGCAAATCATAACTCATATGTTCATGCACGGGAGTTTTTCTCATATTCTCTTTAATATGTTTGCTTTGTACATGTTTGGAAGCTTATTGGAACAATATCTGGGGCAGAATAAATTTTTATTTATCTACTTATCTGCCGGTTTAGGTGCAGCTGGTCTACAAATTTTATTTAGTTATATAGGATATAATAATGCCTATCAAACCTACATTGATGCTGGAGTGAGTCCTCAGGAAATTTCAGATATGTTTGAGAGTGTACGCAAAACAGGAGAATACAGAGTTTATTCTTCAGTTCCCAAAGACGTGAGTAACCAGCTATTTACTAACTACCTCACACCTATGGTAGGAGCTTCTGGGGCTATTTTTGGAATTCTGGCTGCCTTTGCAGTTGTTTATCCAAACCTTCCTCTTTTTATTATATTTATTCCTATTCCTATAAAAGCTAAATATTTAATTGGAGGTTATTTTTTAATGAATCTTTTTTCTGCTGTAACTGGTGTAACTTTACTTGGACCTTCCAATACGGCATACTGGGCTCACATCGGTGGAGCTGTGATAGGTTTTATAACCATGTATTATTGGAAAAAGAATTCATTTGAAGAAAATAGATGGAATTGATATGGACTGGAAACAAAAATTAACCTACAAATACAATACGGCAGATACCCTCGAGAAACTGATTGGGGTAAACGTAGCCTTGTTTTTACTCATATTTGTTATTCAAACGCTAGGGTTTTTATTTCAAATTCCAACAGGCTTTTTTGTGGAATGGCTTGTTTTTCCTAAGAGCCTTATTGAATATGCATACAAGCCTTGGACAATTATAACCTATGCGTTTATGCATTCTGGAATCTTTCATATTTTATCTAATATGTTGATTCTCTACTTTTCTGGGAAATTCTTTCTGACTTATTTTTCCGGAAAACGAATGCTGAACTTATATTTTCTAGGGGCCATTTTCGGTGCACTCATTTATACATTGAGCTATAACCTTTTACCTGCTTTTAGCAGTACAGGCAGATCCTATTTGATTGGTGCTTCAGCATCTGTAATGGCTATATTGGTTGCAACTGCAACTCAAGCTCCAAATCTTCAAGTAAGATTATTTTTCTTAGGAAATCTTAAACTTTGGTGGATTGCAACTTTTTTAGTTGTTTTAGACGTGATCCAAATCCCGATCTCGAATCCTGGAGGACACCTGGCTCACCTTGGAGGTTCCGCTATTGGATATTTCTATATTACTCAACTTAAAAAAGGAAACGACATTGGTTCATGGTTGCAAACTTTTACAGATTGGTTTGCTAAATTTTTTCAACCAAAATCAAGGAAAAGCAATATGAAAACCGTCCATAAAAATACCAATAAGAAACAAAGTTCACCTACTAGTAGAACGGATAAGCAGAAGAAGATAGATCAGATTTTAGATAAAATCAGTAAAAGTGGTTATGATAGTCTCACCAAAGAAGAGAAGGATTTTCTTTTTAAAGCTGGAAAAGACATGTAATTGTCATGAAAACTAAGCTCAATTTTTTTCAAAAGATAATTTTTGCATTCAATATATTTTTTGGAGCCTGTCTACTTGTGGCCTATATTCTGCCTTATGTTCCTCCAAAATTTTCTGCTTTTCTTTCTATTCTGAATTTAGGACTACCAGTTTTTATGCTTATTAATTTACTATTTGCTGTCTACTGGATTTTAACACTCAAGCTTCATTTTTTGCTATCAACATTACTTGTACTTTCTGGCTTTTCTTATGTAAGTAAAATCTTTGTTTTTAATAAAAATTCTAATTCAAATATTGAAAACACATTTAATGTGATGAGTTATAATGTGCGTTTATTCAATGAGTATAATTGGATAGGTGAAGAACGAGTACCTGAGAAAATTTCAAAATTTATCTCTTCAGAATCTCCAGACATTGTATCCTTTCAAGATTATTTAAAGGTTGACGAATTTGAACTAGAGGAATATCCTTATTCATTTGAAAAATTCAAAACCAAATCCTCAAAAATTGGAATTGCTATCTTTAGTAAACATAGAATCATAAATAAAGGAACTATTGATTTCCCAAATACACATAATAACGCAATATACGCTGATGTCATAGTACATAAGGACACCTTTAGAGTTTATGCAGTTCATCTGGAGTCACTAAAGATCATTCCCGATGTTAATGTCCTTCAAAAAGAAAATCATCAACAACTCATCAGCAGAGTCGGTAAATCCTTTGTTAAGCAACAAGAACAGGCTAAAATGCTCACAGATAATTTTGAATCCACACGCTTTCCTAAAATAGTCTGCATGGATATGAATAACACTCCATTTTCTTTTGTCGCCAACAAGCTTTTGGAGCATAATCTTAATGATGCGTTTGTTGAATCTGGTCAGGGTTTAGGAAAAACTTTTGATTTTGATTTTCTACCACTTAGGATAGATGCTATTTTCTATGAGAAAAGTCTTGAAAATGTCGATTTTAAGAATTACGATTTAAAACTTTCAGATCATTACCCAATTATGGCAGGTTTCAAGCTTTAAAACAAAAGCTTTTGTGACTCCAGATAATTTAAAGTAGCCGGGCCTTTATTGAATAAAAGATCAAGAATACTAAGATTGGAAATAAAACCGTATTTGGATTGAAACACCTGTATATATTCTTCTAGTTCAGCTTCTTGTTTCCTTTTAGAAAGAGTTAAACTCCGCTGGTCATGATAGATTTCTGTTGACAAATCAAACTCTTCAGTAAATTTAAAATCAATGTCTAAGCCAATACATTCAAAAACAACTTCCATACACTTCAGATTAAAGTCCATAAGAAAGGTGGCCTTATTTTCAAAAAGATGAACAAACTCATCTTCGTAAAATTCAAAATAAGGAGATGTTCTATAAGCGGCTTCTAAAGATTTCCAATGCAAACGTTGCCACTTGAAAGCATTTTCTATACGTATATCTTTATATTTCTGGTGTTTATCTGTTTTCTTTTCCCGATGCTTTATGGGAACATTGAGTAAAAGTTTACCGTTGGCACCATAGATGTACTGTCGTGTTCTGTAAGTTTGCTTTTGGTAATTGTCTTGTTTCTCGAATACAAAGTCTTCTGTCTGAGCAATAAAACCGTACAGATCAACAGGTCCAAAATAACTGGGATTTACAAGAAGTGGTTTCACAGTCTATTTTTTCTTTTTGATGAAATAATTGTAACCAATGATAAGAACTACTCCTATCAAAAAATAAACTAAATAGGAGGTAGGTTTACCCTCTCCGCCAACGGTGGTGAATAATCGTTCCCATCTTACTTTCTCTATAAGGCCGCTAGCATTTGAGTCCAAACTCATCCAGATAAACACTGGTTTTCCAACAACATGATTCTGTGGTACGTAACCCCAATAGCGGCTATCTTCACTATTATGACGATTATCTCCCATCATCCAATAGTAATCTTGTTTAAAGGTATATTGATTGATAGGTTCACTATTAAGATAGACTTGAGACCCTTTTACCTCGAGCTTGTTATCAAATCCCATTTCAGAGCCTTCATAGACTTCTATTATTCTTCTGTATAGTGAATAAGTCTCAAGACCAAGTTGGACAGTTTGCCCTGCTTTTGGAATATAAATGGGACCAAAGTTGTCTCTGTTCCAGTTGACTTTTCCATTATTAGGAAAGATGCCAGTATCAGCTTCACCTTCTGGTGAAATAATTCGCTGAACTGATTTTACATTTGGATGATTTTTAAACTTAGCAAGATTTTCTTCAGTGATAGCATTCACCTGGTATAAGTTTCGCTCTCTGTTTACCCATTGTAATCCATCTGTAATCCCATATATTTCCACTAAACTTCGCATATTGAAACCTTGTCCTTTTCCTTGAACCAAATATGAATATTGAGGTTTAGCTCGGTCTGGTAGTTGAAGAGGGGAATTGTTGACATAGATTTTACCATCAACGATCTTCAATGAATCTCCTGCTACACCAACGGCTCGTTTGACGTAATTAGACTTTTTATCGACAGGTTTGTCATAATGTTTGCCAGAGCGGTCTCTAAACATTCTTACAGTATCTATAGGCCAATTGAATACAACAATGTCATTACGTTGGACTTTTTGAAATCCAGGTAATCTTAAATATGGCAATTGAGGTGTGTTGGTATAGGATTTTATACCTGCAAGAGGAATGGTATCATGAACCATCGGGAACGAAATTGCGGTTTGTGGTAATCTCGCGCCATAATGAAATTTACTAACAAAAAGAAAATCACCAACCAGTAATGTCTTTTCCAGAGATGAAGTCGGTATCGTGAAAGGCTGCATAATATAGGTGTGCACAATAGTAGCCGCAACAACCGCAAATAAAATAGAACTTACAAAATCTCCAGATTTAGTTTTAGCTTTTAAGCTTCTATCTTCAATGTATTCATGTGTAGTGAAATAATTAATGTAATACGTGTAAAGCCCTAGCGAGATGAGCTGCAAAATAGTGTCTTTTGTATCATTTTTGCCAAAACTTCTGGCAGTTTCAACCCATATCACGGGGAACATGATCAAATTGACTATAGGGACAAAAATCAAAAAGACCCACCACCAAGGTCTATTGATAATTTTAAAGAGAATAATTGCGTTGTAAATGGGGATGGCTGCTTCCCACCACTTTCTTCCAGCACTTTGATATAATTTCCAAGTCCCAAAAAAATGAATAACCTGAATCAGTAATATAAAAAGTAGTATATCTGTAAATGACATGAAAAATATTTTAAGAAGGTGAATTGAGTTTAAGGACATCTTTCATAGAATAAACACCCTCTTTTTGTTTTAAAATCCACTCTGCGGCAACAACAGCACCATGAGCGAATCCTTTTCTGGATTTTGCATTATGTGAAATAGAAATAGTATCAATATCAGAATCATAAGTCACATCATGAAAACCGAAAATACCCGCTTCTCGTTCAGCTTCAATGTTAATAGAAGCTTTATCATCTTTTGGAGGGTGATTCCAGGATGCATAATTGGTCTCTTTGATAATTTGGTCTGCTAAGCTAATGGCTGTTCCACTTGGAGCATCCTTCTTTTCCAGATGATGAACTTCCTTCAGCTTCACCCCATATTCTTCGAGTCCAGACATCATTTTTGTCAGGTAGGAATTCAATTCAAAAAAAACATTTACACCAACACTGAAATTGGAAGCATAAAGGAATCGTCCGGACTCAGAATTGCACTTATCTACCGCATCCTCATACTTGTCAAGCCATCCTGTTGTTCCCGAAACGATGGCAACGCCGTTTTTAAGACAAGTGCTAATATTTTTGAAAGCTGCTTCTGGAATGCTGAAATCAATGGCAACATCAGCTTTTTTTAATTCGTCAATATTTAGTTGTTCTGACGAAATGTAAACGATGTCATGACCTCTGGAAAGGGCAATTTCTTCTACAGTTTTACCCATTTTACCGTATCCTAGTATTGCAAACTTCATTTAGTTAAATTTAAAATTCAAAGTTAAGCCATAATCAATGTTTCCACTCAAATAATTAGGTTCAAAATTTGGCTTGAGTGAAAGATCTTTAGAGACATCAAATTGACGAAGGTGAGCGTCAACATTAGCATCTACAATGTTGAATAAATAAAAAGCTACTGTCGCTAAAATTGCAAATTCTTTATTTTGTCTAAATTGTTTTTGAGCATTGATAAGTCCTTCATTTTCCAAAATATTCTGGAACTCGTCATCTGTAAATCCTGCTAGTCTTCGTTTATAAGCATCCCGGTAGCGATTATATTGAGTGTCGTTCTGTATGACTAAATATAGACTGGTTCCAATTCCAGCGTAAACCAGCGGAATTTTCCAATAACTGCCATTATAAGCCTGACCCAACCCGGGTAGTATTGCAGAGTAAAAAGCTGATCTTGCAGGAGCCAAAGGGTCGTAAAGATCAAGTTTGAAAGCATCCTCGGTGGAAGTCATTACGCTTTTTATTTCAAGACTATCTTGAACTTGCCCAAAAGTAAATAGACATCCGCCTAATGTAAATACAAGAGAGTATAGGAAATTACGAGTCACCTTGTATTAATTTTTTAATTCTTTGAAAATCCTCATCAGAAGAGAAAGGAACGATGAGTTTGCCATTCCCTTTTTTGTTTACTTTTAATTCTACTTTAGCACCAAAATAAGAAGAGATCTGCTTTAAAGCTTTTTGCTTTTTTTCATCAACTTTTGGTTCTTTTTTGTCTTTTGGTTTTACAGAATCATCTTGAATTCTCCTTACTAAAGCTTCTGTTTCCCTTACTGATAATTTATCTTTTAAAATTTGTTCGTAAACCTGAAGTTGAATATCAGTACTGTCAATATTGATAAGTGCTCGACCATGACCCATGCTCAAAAAACCGTCTCTCATCCCTGTTTGCACTATAGGATCTAACTTGAGAAGTCTTAGATAGTTGGCGATAGTCGACCTGTTTTTGCCAATTCTTTCGCTCATTTCCTCCTGAGTGAGATCGATTTCATCAATAAGTCGTTGATAGGATAGAGCAACCTCAATAGGATCAAGATCCTGGCGCTGGATATTTTCAACAAGAGCCATTTCCAAAGACTCTTGGTCATTGGCGATTCTTATATAGGAAGGAATAGTTTCAAGACCAAGCATTTTTGAGGCTCGATATCTACGCTCCCCAGAAACCAATTGATATTTATTGAAATCTAATTTTCTAACTGTAATAGGTTGAATGACGCCTAGTTCTCTTATGGATGACGCTAATTCTTTGAGTGCATCTTCACTAAAACTCGTTCTCGGCTGGAAAGGATTGACTTCAATAGCCTCAAGGCTCAACTCGACAATATTACCTACAACCTTATCTGCATTTTTATCTTCAGCAGATTTGATATCGTTTTCAGGATCATTCAGCAATGCTGAAAGACCTCTCCCTAAAGCTTTTTTCTTTGTCGTTTTGGCCATGGATTTATTTTGACTTTTTGATGATTTCTTCAGCTAAACTTAAGTAGTTGTTAGCTCCTTTACTTGCAGCATCATATTTTATAATGCTTTCTCCATAACTTGGAGCTTCGCTTAAACGAACGTTTCGCTGTATAATTGTTTCGAAGACCATGTCGTTGAAGTGTTTCTTGACTTCTTCAACCACCTGATTGGATAAGCGTAATCTTGAATCGTACATCGTTAACAACAAGCCTTCAATACTTAGTTGTTGGTTATGAATTTTTTGTACGCTTTTGATAGTATTCAATAATTTCCCTAAACCTTCCAATGCAAAATATTCACATTGAATAGGAATCAAAACAGAATCTGAAGCAGTAAGCGCATTCAGAGTTAGTAAACCTAAAGAAGGAGCACAATCAATAAGGATGTAATCAAATTTGGACTTAATAGGCATCAAAGCTTCTTTGAGCATATACTCTCGTCGCTCCATATCAACTAATTCCAGCTCAATGGCTACCAAATCTATATGAGAAGGGATCAATTCCAGATTTGGAGAATCTGTTTCCATGATGGCCTCCTCAGCGTTTTTGGTATGTTCCAAGAGTTGATACGTACCAATCTCTACCGTTTCTATGTCGATGCCCAATCCCGAAGTCGCATTAGCTTGTGGATCTGCATCGATGAGAAGCACTTTTTTTTCTAATACACCTAAGGCTGCTGCTAGGTTGACAGCTGTTGTGGTTTTACCAACACCCCCTTTTTGGTTAGCAATCGAAATTATTTTACCCATTAAAAGTTATGAATTATGAGTTGTAAAATTACAAATATTTATGGCATATGATTATGCCTTTGTCTGTTTGTGAAAATTATAAAAATTTATTCTAACTCTTTTTCTGAGCCCGAATCATCTGCTCCAGCTGATCCCACATTTTAGGCGTGACTTGCTCAAGAAGATTAAACTGACCTGCACCTTTGAGCCATTCTCCACCATCAATTGTAATGACTTCTCCATTAAGGTAGTGTGCAAAATCTGAAACTAAATAAGCTGCCAGGTTGGCTAACTCTTGATGATCGCCAACTCTTTTAAGCGGTACTTTTTTAGCTAAATCAAATTTTTCTTTTAATTCACCTGGTAGAAGTCTATCCCAGGCACCTTTAGTAGGAAATGGGCCTGGCGCAATGGCATTAAAGCGAATTCCATATTTTGCCCATTCTACAGCCAGTGATCTTGTCATGGCCAGGACACCAGCTTTGGCTGTGGCACTAGGTACTACGAAAGCTGATCCAGTCCAGGCATAAGTTGTTACAATATTAAGGACTGTTTTGTTGGTTTGTTTTTTTTCAATCCAGTGCTTACCCATGGCTAGAGTACAATTTTTTGACCCTTTCAGAACAATGTCAATAATGGTATCAAAAGCATTGGCAGATAGTCTTTCAGTAGGAGAGATAAAGTTTCCAGCAGCATTATTAAGTAAAATATCAACTTCTCCAAAAGCTTCATGAGCTTTTTTAATCATGTGCTCGACTTCATCGTAATGTCTTACATCGCACTGCACAGGTAGACATTTGCTTCCTGTTTCTTTTTCTAATGTAGCTGCCGTAGTTTTTAATTTATCAAGATTTCTACTGGTTATGACAACATTGGCACCAAGCTCCATGAAGTAATGCGTCATAGATTTGCCTAAACCACTTCCACCACCAGTAACGATTATTGTTTTGCCTGCTAAGGCATCATCGCGTAACATTTTCTTTTTAAAATCCATCAGATATTTTTTTTCAATTTACAAATTAATGTCTCAAAGTCAAGTTTTCTTCTGAATCTATTCTTTAATATATAAAGAGTAAAATCATGAAAAAGGATAGGGAAAGCGCAAAAGTACTTAAGGCCACTTTCTTAAGTTCTGGATCAAGAACCTGGGGATCTTTGTATTGAATAATTTTTTTTAAATGAACCACTAGAGGTATGAAAGCTAAAAGAGGAGAAAGAATCCAAATAGGCTTGCCGTTGAAAAACAATACTAAAAAAATCAACAAGCAAAAAAAAGAAATCGCTATTAGGCTAAAATGATAAATTTTCGCAAATTGTTTTCCATAAATCACTACTAATGTTTTTTTATTAGCATTTCTGTCACTGTTTTCATCCCTCATGTTATTCAGGTTTAAAACTGCACTGCTTAAGAATCCAATACTTATAGCTGGTAAAAGGAGCCATAAATTAATTTCTTTGGTCATCAAAAAATTAACTCCCAAAACACTGACTAAGCCGAAAAAGATAAATACAAACAAATCGCCTAATCCCCGATAACCGTAAGCTGAGTCACCAACGGTATATTTGATAGCTGCAATAATAGCAGAAGCACCAAGAATTATAAATAAAAGGCTCAACAAAAAGTCATCTTGTCCAAAACTCAGATAAATAAGAGCCAACGCAAATAAAGCAGTAAGGATAGAGGTTGCAATAATCCCTTTTTTCATTTCTCGATCTGTAATGACTCCACTTTGTAAAGCTCGCATTGGACCAATGCGTTCTTCATTATCAGTTCCTTTTACACCATCACCATAATCGTTTGCAAAATTGGAAAGAATTTGCAGGCCAAGAGTGGTTGCCATAGCCAGCCAAAATATTCCAGAATTGAATTCCCCTGGAGGAAAAGCTAAAGCTGAACCCACGAGAATTCCAGACAATGAGAGAGGAAGTGTTCGTAAACGAGCTGCAGAAATCCAGGCGGCGGTTTTTGTCATAACTTATATCCCCGTGTAATTTGAAGGTGTAATCGCTTTGAGTTCTGCTCTCACGCTTTCAGAAACTTCAAGTGAATCAATAAAGGATGAAATACTTTTTTCTTCAATTTTAGAATTAGTTCGTGTCAATCCCTTCAAGGCTTCATAAGGATTTTCAAAATTCTCTCGTCTCAAAATGGTCTGAATAGCTTCTGCAACTACAGCCCAATTATCATTCAGATCTTTCTCAATCTTGATTGAATTCAAGACTAATTTATCAAGTCCTTTGGCTGAAGATTGCAAGGCAATGAGCATGTGACCAAGAGGAACACCAATATTTCTTAAGACGGTACTATCCGTTAAATCTCTTTGTAGTCTACTTATTGGGAGCTTTGCAGATAGGTGTTCTAAAAGAGCGTTGGCAATGCCAAGGTTTCCTTCAGAATTTTCAAAATCAATTGGGTTAACTTTATGCGGCATTGCTGAAGATCCTACTTCCCCTTTTTTTATTTTCTGTTTAAAATAATCCATGGAAACGTAGCTCCAAATGTCTTTGTCAAAGTCCAAAAGAATAGTGTTGATCCGTTTCATTGCATCAAAACTCGAAGCCATATTATCGTAATGTTCAATTTGCGTGGTAGGGAAGGAGTGCTTCAATTTCAATCGATTTTCAACAAAATCTTTACCGAAAGCTTTCCAGTCAACATCAGGATAAGCTACTTTATGTGCATTGAAGTTTCCAGTAGCTCCTCCAAATTTCGCGGAAGCTGGCACTGCAATAAGTTGGTTTAATTGCTCCTTTAGCCTTACAACAAAAACTTCAAATTCTTTTCCTAACCGTGTTGGAGAAGCTGGTTGCCCGTGAGTTCTAGCTAGCATAGGAACTTCAGCCCACTCTTTGGCTTTATTGTCTATCATAGCGATCACTTTTTCCAATTCAGGTATATAAACTTCATGAATGGCCTCAAGCAAACTTAAAGGAACAGCAGTATTATTGATATCTTGAGAAGTCAATCCAAAATGAATAAACTCTTTAGACGTTTTCAAATTCAAAAGATCCATTCTCTCTTTGATGAAATACTCTACGGCTTTCACGTCATGATTGGTCACTTTCTCGATTGACTTGATGTGTTCTGCATCTTTGATGGTTAAATCCAAATAAATAGAACGTAAACTTGGGTATAAAGATTTATCAACATCTTTTAATTGAGGTAGTGGAAGCTCACACAAGGCAATGAAATATTCGATCTCTACTCTTACTCTGTATTTTATCAAAGCATGCTCACTAAAGTAGCGTTTAAGAGATTTCGTTTTGGAAGAATATCGTCCGTCAATAGGGGAAATAGCGTCAAGCGGATTCATGAATTGGAATTTTAATTCGCTAGCAAATATAAGCTTTCATCACCATTTTCAGGTATAATGGATTTACTTTTAATCTTCAAATCTTTCTTAAAACTGCTCTTTCAATAAGCGCTGACTTATCTATATTATGGTCAACTTCAATTCAAAAGTTTTTCTATTACTTTTTGAACTCCTGTTGTGGCCTTTTCAGCAATTATATGAATTCTGTTTGATTCTGAAATAGATGGATTAGGATCTATAAAATAAATGGGAGTATGTTCGGGTGCAAAATCAATAAGTCCAGCCGCTGGATAAACTTGCATGGAGGTTCCAATAATAATGATGATATCGGTATCACTGATAATGTCTATAGCTTTGTCCATCATGGGAACTGCTTCACCAAACCATACAACGTGTGGTCTTAATTGATGCTGTTTTTCATTAACATCACCCAGGAGTATATCTTCGGTCCAATCATAAATTAGGGAATCATCTTTTACACTTCTCGCTTTCATAAGTTCCCCATGTAGATGGGTAACATTAGAACTTCCTGCTCTCTCATGAAGGTCATCGACATTTTGTGTGATAATATCTACGGCGAATTGTGTTTCAAGATTGACTAGAAGCTTATGAGCCAGATTGGGTGTGACAGAGTTTAACTGTATTCTTCTTTGATTATAAAAGTCTAAAACTAATTTCGGATCCTGCTCAAATCCTTGTGGGGTAGCAACTTGCATCACATCGTGACCTTCCCAAAGACCATCGTGATCTCTGAAGGTTTTTACGCCACTTTCTGCGCTTATTCCTGCTCCAGTAAGTACGCTGATGTGTTTCAAAATTTTATCTGTTTATTGCTCTGTATTCTTCGTAGCAGCTACTTATAGCGTCGAGTACTTGCAAGTCGTTTGCAGTTGTGATGAAGTCTCTCGAGTAGTTGCATCTATCCAAAACTTGATCGATATCATCTTTGCTTATCTGGAGTACAGCTGAAAGTGTTTCTCGGTCAAATTTATCCTGTAAAATATCTTTAATGCTTTCGTTCATTTTCATCTTTCGTAGACGTCGCATTTGCTGGTCTTTTTTGCTAAAGGTTTTGTAAAGCAAATCAGCTGGATTTGAAATGGATTGTAAGACTTTTGAAATTGCACTTTTCTGATAATTGCCGCCTTCATACGCATAATCCAAACCAGATATGCTGTATCTGTAATTATCGTAAATGGGAATGTTTTGGGCATCTATTTCAAGATATCCTGTAAGTTGAATTTCATTTAATTTTACCTCCTGCAAGGCAATTGCAGATTCAGTCATTTTTATTTTGACATCCCCAAACTTTACCCAGTCCTCAGTTATTTTAACTTGTATTGATCTAAAACCTAAATAAGAAAGATATAAAGTATCACTTATTCTTGCTTTAAGCTTAAATTCTCCATCTTTATTTGTTGTAGACCCCTTTACTGTATTAATGTTTACAATATTAACATTTTCCAGTGGTTTATCATTAGCTGCGTTCATCACAACTCCTGTAATAACCTCTAAATCTTCATCTTGACTCCACCCTGCAAATGAAATCAGGGAAAGGCAAAAAAGTAAAAATAAATGTTTGTAAACCATACTTTAAAAATAGTCATTTCGATACAATAAGCTTGTATCGAAATGGCTTTTTACTACTTAATTTAGCTTTTCTTTCTTCTTCTTTCGAAAGAGCTTTTTACACTAGAACCACCTGATTTTTTACCTTTAAAATCTGAAGAACTATTTTTATCAAAGCGCTTTCTTGGTTTGCGGTCTCCACGATCACGGCCTCCACCGCCACCTTTTCTTCCACCACCGCCACTTTTCTGGTCTTTGGTGATTTCAACATTTACGTGTCTACCTTTAAGCTTGAATGTGTCAAATGTACTCTGTACTTTTTCAACATCATCTGTAGGAACGTTGAAGAAAGAGAATGTATTTTTAACGTCAACTTTAGCAACACCATCGCGGTCAAGATTCAGCTGCTCTTTTAAGAAATCTTTTAAAGACATCCAGTTAAAGCCGTCCTTTTCACCAATATTGATAAAGAAACGCGTTTCATCTCCATAATCTTTCCCAGAAGAATAAGAATCGTCTGCGGAATGTTGAGTGATTTTTGGAGCATTTTTATAGTAATTGTGGAATCTTGTAAATTCTACAGAGAAGAATTTCTTGATGATTTCTTCTTTGCTTAAATCTTCGAACTGAGCTTCCAAATCTGGGATAAATGAATCTATCTCAGGATTGATGGCTGTATTTTTTATTTCATCAGCCAAATGAAACAACTGGCGCTTACAAATTTCATCTCCAGAAGGTAATTCCTCCTGAGTGAATTTCTGACCAATAATTTTTTCAACCTGGCGAATCTTTCTAACCTCACTTTTGGTAACGATTACCAAAGATTTACCTTCTTTACCAGCACGACCAGTTCTTCCACTTCGGTGAGTGTAAGTTTCGATCTCATCTGGGAGTTGGTAATTGATGACGTGAGTAATGTCATCTACATCAATACCACGAGCAGCAACGTCTGTTGCGACAAGCATTTGAATTTGTTTCTTTCTGAAACTATTCATCACCATATCTCTTTGAGCTTGGCTCAGGTCACCATGAAGTGCAGAAGCACTATAACCGTCTTCAATAAGCTTTTCAGCTACTTTTTGAGTATCTCTTTTGGTTCTGCAAAAGATCACTGCATAAATATCTGGATTGGCATCTACCACGCGTTTTACAGCACTGTAGCGATCACGACCGCCTACAATAAAGTATTCGTGACTTACAGATTTGGTTGAAATGTTCTTTTGTCCAACTGTGATTTCCTTAGGACTCTTCATGAATTTCTTAGCGATCATCGATACTTCTTTTGGCATCGTAGCACTAAATAACCATGTGTTCTTTTGATCTGATGAATGAGATAAAATTTCTTTTATATCTTCAAAGAACCCCATATTCAACATCTCATCTGCTTCGTCAAGAATACAAATATTGATATTGGAAATATCGATAATATTTCTCTGGATCATATCTTTCATACGTCCAGGAGTAGCGACAATAATTTGTGCACCTCTCTTTATTTGTCTTGCTTGGTCTGTAATACTTGCACCACCATATACTGCGACAGTATTGAGGTTCTGATAGTACTTCGCGTACTGTTTTAGCTCGTTGGTAATTTGCATACACAACTCACGCGTTGGTGAAAGAATTAAACCTTGAGTTTTTTTGGAATTAAGGTCGATGTTCTGAATAAGTGGAAAACCAAATGCTGCGGTTTTTCCTGTACCTGTTTGGGCTAGCGCCACCATATCGGTAGGCTCTTCGAGTAGTATAGGAATTGTTTGTTCCTGTACTTCACTCGGGGACTCAAAACCTAAATCTTCGATTGCTTTCAAGATTTCAGGGCTTAAGCCTAATGATTCAAATGTAGTCATAAGTATTTTAAAATAGGTGCAAAGGTAAGGATTCCTAAACTTGTTATATGATGTATTTGTTTTTATTTTAAGCTTTTAGAAATTCTATCAGTTTTTGGAACGCCAAACCACGATGACTAATCTTATTTTTTTCTGAAGCTGGCATTTCAGCAAAGGTTTGTGAATAGCCTTTGGGTTTAAAAATCGGATCATATCCGAATCCTCCATTTCCGGAATGTTCAGTAGTGATTTCACCCTCACAAATTCCTACAAATTCTTTAATCTCTTTGCCATTGATGAAAACAATCACAGTTTTAAACCTTGCAGTTCTATCTTTTACTCCTTTTAGATTATCGAGTAGTTTTTTCTTATTGGCCTCATCACTTTTTTCTTCACTGGCATACCGGGCAGATTTTACGCCAGGTTTTCCCCCTAAAGCTTCAACTTCCAATCCTGTGTCATCAGCAAAACACGGTAAATCAAATACTTCTGAAATGGTCTCCGCTTTTATTTTTGCATTGGCTTCGATCGTTTCTCCATATTCCACGATCTCTTTATTGTAGTCCAGATCATTTAGAGATAAAATTTGAATATGCTCCGGAAGTAAAGCTTGAACTTCTTTGACTTTATTGGGGTTGTGGGTAGCAAAAATTAGTTTCATAAGAGTCCTTTGGCTTTTATTTCTAAATATTTATTAATGGTATTGACAGACAAATCTTTTGGTTTGGTTAAAACGGTTTGTATCCCATTTTTTTCGAGTTCTTTCACCATCAATTGCTTATTGTAGATGAATTCCTGAGCAATAGTCTTTTCGTAGATTTCTGTCATTTTTGTGGTTGACTTGTTGGCTAATTCGCCCAATTCTGTGTTCTCAAAAAAGATAACAACCAAAAGGTGAGATTTTGCCAACGCACGAAGATAGGGGAGTTGTCTCTTCAAACTGGTAATGTGTTCAAAATTGGTATACATCATCAACAAACTGCGTTGTGTGATTTTTCTTCTGCTATGTGCGTAAAGTCTGTTGAAATCTGATACCAAAAAGTTGCTGTCAATGCCATACAAGGTTTCCAAAAGTGTATTCAAGTGTGTTTTTTTTGAATTGGCTGAAACAAAATTCTCAATGGTATCAGCGAAAGTAAGCATCCCCACCTTGTCTTTTTTCTTTAAGGCTATATTACTAAATGCTAATGCTGCATTGATTGAATAATCTAAAAGTGACAAGCCTTCAAAAGGCATTTTCATCACTCGCCCAACATCAATCAAATTGTAAATCGGCTGAGATTTTTCATCCTGATATTGATTTACCATCAGTTTATCGTGCTTCGCAGTGGCTTTCCAATTGATGGTCCGAATATCATCGCCAATCACATAATTTTTGATTTGCTCAAATTCCATGGTATGTCCAATCTTCCTGATTTTCTTCATTCCATACTGACTCATTTTCTGGTCGATGGATAAAAAATCTAGAGCCCGCATTTGAATGAAAGACGGATAAACTTTTACCAGAGTTTCATTTTCGAATCTATAACGCCGCTTGACCAATTTGGATTTAGTGCTGACATAGCAATTGAGGTAGCCAAACTTGTATTCACCTCGCTTTACTGGAGTAAGTGTGTACGTGAAGTCTTTTTTGGAATTACCAGAAACTTTCATTTTTTTTAAAAAATCTCTTTTCTGAAATTGCTCTGGAATTTCATCAATGACTTCTATATGAATTAGAAATTCATATTTATTTCTCAGATTAAGTTTGACCTCATTTTCATCACTATTTGAAAATTTTTCTGGTAAAATCCTTTCTGCTGAAAATTTATTTCCGGTAAATAGTCTGATAATTTCAATAACTAAAATCCCGATAAAAATGATCAGTAAACCAAAACTGATAATATATAAACTTTGAAACCAGAACGAAAGCAAAAAAAGACCCGAAAGCCCAAACAGAATGGTATAAACCAATCTTCCAAAATAAAGAGATGAGAAAAATTGACGCACTATCTAGGGATTTCTACAGATTTCTGAATGAGATCGATGACTTGCTCTGGCGTTGTGCCTTCCATTTCCTTTTCTGGCGAAAGGATAATTCTATGATTGAGTACAGGTTTTAAACTTGATTTGACATCTTCGGGAGTCACAAAATCTCTTCCTTGTATAGCGGCAAAAGCTTTAGCTACTTTCAAAATCGATAACGATGCTCTTGGTGATCCTCCCAGTAATAGGTGGGGATGTTTTCTGGTTTGCATCACAATTTCAGCGATATAGTCAAAAATTTTGTCCTCGACTACGATATCATGAATCTGATCTCTGAACTTTAGTAAGGTCTCCACATTCATCACCGTCTGAATTTGATCTAAAGCTAATCCAGACTTACGATGGTGCTGAAGTTTCATAATTTCAACTTCTTCTTCCAAGTTGGGATAATCGATTTTTAATTTGAATAAGAATCTGTCGAGTTGAGCTTCTGGCAGAGCGTAAGTTCCTTCTTGTTCGATAGGGTTTTGTGTGGCAATGACCATAAATGGAGGTGACATTTTGTACTCTTTACCATCCATCGTAATTTGCTGTTCTTCCATCACCTCAAACAGCGCGGCCTGGGTTTTGGCTGGAGCTCGGTTGATTTCATCGATCAGTACGATGTTGGAAAAAATAGGTCCTTTTTTGAATTCAAAATCAGATTGGTCTGCTTTTAAAATGGATGTACCGAGCACATCGCTAGGCATTAAGTCTGGAGTAAACTGAATCCTATTGAACTCTGTATCAATGGATTTGGCAAACAATTTTGAAGTAATGGTTTTAGCTATTCCAGGAACTCCTTCTATAAGCACATGGCCGTCGGTCAACAAACCAACAATGAGTAGTTTTACAAAATCATCTTGACCTACGATGACTTTTGCAAGTTCCTTGCTGATGGCTTCCACCGATGATTTTAATTCTTCCAAAGGTATTCTGTTATTGAATTCTAGTGAATTTTCGTCTTGCATAATCTAGCTGTTGAAAGTTGTAATTTTTTTATCTAAAGTTTTTAATTCGTCTTCGTTCACGACTTCAGAAGTATTGATACGTTCAATATACTGAAATAATGTTTTCAAGTCCTCATAAGTTTTGCCAGTTTTGGAAGCTAAATCTTTCAGGAATGCGTCATTGATGTCATTTGTAGATAAGTTATAATGGGACCGTATCTGTTCAAGAAAAGATGTGATCTGCTTTTGAGCAATGGCCTTATGGTCTTTTTTGTCCAAATACATACCTGCAATAGTTTGAGCAAATTCATAAGACCTGTTTTCAACTGGCTTAATTATCGGGATAGGCCGTTGTTTTCGCTTTCCTCCAAATATGACAAATAGAAGTGAGGTGATGATGATGAGATAATAAGTTGATTTCAGGTAAGGATTGGACAACAAATAATACAAAGGACTAGAAATCCCTTCTTTACCAGATTTGTAATAATTGTCCCAGTATATGGGCTGATTGAGATTTAGATATCCTAGTATTCTTGCTGTGTAATCACTATTGTCATCATCAACCATAAAATAATTGGTATAGATTTGTGGTGCCAGGTGAAATAGAAACTTTCCGTCTCCCCACTCAACTTCGATGTAATTAACATGGTTTGAATTTTCTGCTTTTGCTTTTCTAGTCTTTACAATGCCCAAGCTTTTGGTTTTAGCTGAATCGATTTCAGAAAAATACAGATATTCAAAAGTTTTTCTTGAGGTTTTAAAGTCAGATAATTGAAGGGATTTATCCTTTAGATTGAAGCTTGGCTGATATTCAATTTCTGTATTACTTACGTGGAAACTGACGTTCAGACCAAGAGTATCCAGAAGTAGTTTTGGTATTCCTTCTGAAGCTATGAATACAGTATTTCCAGATACTGCCCATTCTAAAAGAGCTTCGTTTTCCTGTTTCGTTAAGTTGACATAATTGTTTAGGAAGAAATAAGTCCCTGTTTTTTGTAAACTGTCTTGAAAAACTTCAAAAGGAGATTTTTGAAAATGCTTAACTTCCGAAGCAATGTGGTTTAAACTCTTATAAAAAACTTCTGTTGCTAGCGCTTTATTTTCTGTGTGTAAATAATTTGGAGTCCAATCCACTGCCTTTTCTGCTGTTGCATCCAAGACGATAACGAATATGATGAGCCCAACCAATCCCAAAAGCAAGCCTTTCATTTTTTTATCCATGGACTTTGGTTTTATGGATTGTGGTGATCAACTCTTCAAAACGATCTTTAGCCTTGTTGTATTCCGTTGCATTAAGTTCAAAATCTCCATACCACACAAATTCATAGAATCTTGAGGCATAGGTGAAATCAGATTTGATTTCTTCATCAGAAATTTCAGATTTGTAATCTGCATTTGTCTTCTGAAATTGATACTCGATGATATTGGTTTCTTTTAAATGTTTCAGAATATTCAGAAACAAATAACGGGATGCTAGCCTGAAATTGTCATCGGACTCTGCTTCTTCAATAAGAGTTGACAGGTCTTTTTTCTTTATTAAACGCTCATCTTCAGACAGGTTAATTTCACTCTTGTTTTCTGGAGCATTTTTTCGATTTTGGACATAGTATTTATTAAAAAGCCAGACAATAAGAAAGAGCAGACCGACAATGAGAAGAATTTTCAAAACCAAAGCTAGATAATTCCAGAAGTTTCCTTCAGATATTCCCGAGAATATCCAGTCAAGAAATTTATTCCATTGAAGATTAAGCCAGTTTTGAAATTTTGCCCAGGCCGATTCCTGTTCTGCAGTTTTGAAGTAATTGTAGTCTTCATTAATTTTATAGGAATCGACGATAGATTTATCAAATTCCACTAGGTCTGGACGCTTCTTTAAACTATCGCTGGCTTGAAGCTGAGGAGTGGCCGTCATAAAACCAGTTCCTACCCAATTCAGAATAAAAATGAAAACTAAACTATTTAATAAATGATAAGATTTAACTTCCAATACGATCTATGTCTTCTAATGTTCCTGTTTTGTTATGATATTCATTTAAGTTGAAATAGATGAAAACCATGCTGATGAGTGTTACTATTCCTAAAATATATTGCGCTAAAGAGGCCAAGACATAAAACGTCATGTATAACCAGTTGCCGGCCAAATTGCTGGTTGTTGGAGTTCCTGTTTCTTCAATGGAAGTGAAGGTTTCTATAGCACTCATGATGACTATAGGAAGCTGGAATAAGCTACTTATTAACCAGATTAATAGGGTTATGACGATTAATGTTGCAAAAGTGATCCACCAGTTCTGTTTGATAAGTTTGAAGCTTTCTGTAAACGCATCTGAAAATGATTTTTCCTGAAAGACGATAATTGGAAAAATTACCGATAACGGTACAATCAAATAAATACCTGGCAGCACACATAATAAGAAACCAATAAAAATGAGAATTCCGACCATTATTAGACTTAGCAAAGTATTACCGAAATATTGACCTATAAATTGCCTAACGTCTTCATCTTTGATTTCACCATCATTGTTGACGTAACTTTTTATAATACTATTGATGGTAGTAATGCTAAGAGCTGAATATGCGATAGAGGTTAAGCTCAATAAAAGAATAGCCAATCCAGTTTCTGAAACCATTTCCAACAGAAAATCCTGAGGATTACCACTGTTAATAAAATCGCCGGTTATATTCAAGGATTTGTATTGATAATAGGTACTCATGGCTACAACCAGGAGTAAAAGCCAGCCTACATGTCTAATGTAAAGCCTAAATATAGACTTGTATTCGTGTCTGATAAATTTGAATGTATCTGATATTATAGAACCAAGATCACGTTCTTTCTTAAAGTTGATGTAGTTGTCTTGCATGTTTATTATAGATTAGTTGTGGTAAAATGACATAATAGTAGAGGATCAAAAATAATGATGAAGCAATTATTAAAATAGCAAGCCAGTCTGGCATTTCAGTAAGACGAGTGACAAAGCCTTCCAGAAAACCAGCAAGGATAAAGAAAGGAATTGTACTAATCACAATCTTAAGTCCGGATTTTACGCCTTTGCTAAAGGACTGAAGCCTGGTGTAGGTTTTTGGGAATAGAAGACTTTTACCCATGACGAGTCCTGCACAGGCTGCAACAATAATCACTGATATTTCAATAGTACCGTGAATCCAGATGGTTCTTGCAGATTCCCAAAGTAAGCCCTGTTCATAAAAAAAATATTGAAACGATCCCAACATGATAGCGTTCTGTAGGACAATATAGATTGTTCCCAGTCCAGCCAAAATACCAGCCACAAAGGCAAACAAAGCAACTTTAATATTATTGAGGGTAATTCCCAAGAACATATCTGTTTGATTTGCTTTTTTATAAATAGCCATTGGGTCTCCTTTCTGAATGTTTTCTATAGTGGCATTGACGTAAGCATCCCCTAAGATTAGCCTCACGAATCCATCATCAGCTGATGCTGAATATGCTCCGATAGCACTAAAACCAAGAAATAAAAGGAAGGCTAAAAGTAATGTGGGTCTGTGTTTGTAAAAAAATAAAGGAAACTCCCTAGCATAAAATTGATAAATTCTATTTTTTGATTCTTTTTTGGTTTTATAAATTTTCTGATGAATACCTACTGAAAGCTCGTTCAGATAGGCTAGAGTCTCACTATTGGAATAGAAAGTCTGAGCGTAATTGAGGTCCTCTGTGAGTTCAACATAAAGTTTGGAGAGTTCGCTTGGAGAAATGCTGATATTATTTTGCACAACCCTTTCAAATTTTAACCATTTGTCTTTATTTTGCTTGACAAAAGCTGCCTCTCGCATCTGTGATATAATTTATTCAAAGAAACACAATCTATGAGTCATTTTCAAATAGAAACTGTACAAAATGTAAAGATTCAGCAAAGTGTTGCTACAGCATGGGATAGGATACTAGCATACCTCATAGACTTTATTGTGATTCTAGCATATATCCTTGTAACCATGGCCATTATGTCTGGTTTATTAAATGTCTCTCCTTTTGAAAGTGCTTCTACATCGTTGGTACTTGGATTGCCGCCTTTTTTGTACCATTTGTTGATGGAAACTTTCATGAACGGTCAAAGTATTGGTAAAGCTTCAATGCGGTTACGAGTAGTAAACCTTGATGGTTCAAAACCACAGTTTTCGAGTTTTTTGATCCGTTGGCTTATCAGGATTGTAGAAATAAGCATGACGAGTGGAGCGGTCGCTATAGTTGTAATATTAATGAATGGAAAAGGACAGCGTCTTGGTGATCTTGCTGCAAAAACCACGGTAATCTCTGAACGGCGAAAAACTGGTTTTAAAAAGATACCCTTATTTGAAATTGATGACACCTATACTCCACAATATCCGCAGGTAGCCACATTAAACGATGAAGATTTAAGACGTATAAAATCAATTTATGATAATGCTCAACAGGATAAAAACCAAGATATCTTAGACAAATTAAGCCATAAAGTAGCCAAACAGCTTGAGGTAGAAATCACTCAATCTTCACAATCTTTTATTAAAATTGTATTGAAAGACTATCAATACTATAGCACTCATTAATGGATTATATATTAATACTCGATATACTTGGAGTTATTGCGTTTTCCATTTCTGGGGTACTGACTTCGCTGAAGAAACGAATGGATGCTTTTGGCATTTTGATTATCGCTTTTGTAACTTCAGTAGGTGGTGGAACTTTGAGGGATGTATTACTTGGTGTTTCGGTAATGTGGTTACAAAACATGACCTACGTTTACGTGATAATAGTAACAACAATTCTCGCCGTCATCTTTAGAAAAAAATTATTCTACTTAAGAAAGTCTCTTTTTTTATTTGATACACTTGGTATAGGTCTATATACTGTTGTTGGTGTAGAAAAAGGGATTGCAGAGGGCGTTTCTCCTTTGATATGCATTGCACTTGGGACTATGAGTGCTTGTTTTGGAGGTGTGATACGTGATATATTATGTAATGAAATACCACAAATTTTCAGGAAAGAGATTTATGCGACTGCTTGTATTCTTGGGGGATTCAGTTACTTTATTTTTCTGAAACTTAATTTCCCTGTAAGCCTTATTTTTATACTTTCTGGATCTGTAGTCATCGTAGTAAGGCTTTCAGCCGTGATTTTTAAACTGTCACTGCCATCAATTTATAAGAAAGATGAAGATATTGAAGATTACTGGTAGTCTATCTCTCAACTTTTACATCCATTCCAACATTTTTTAGAGGCCATTCACTAGCATCTGTTTCTAGCTCATCAATTTTTTCGACGACATCCATTCCTTTGATGACTTTTCCAAATACCGTGTGGTCCCCATCAAGGTGATAAGCTCCATCCGGTTTTGTAACGACAAAAAATTCAAAAGGGGAGGAGGCATTACTTACATTTTGATCTGCATATTTTGCTGCCGATACTACCCCGTAATCATGGGGATATCTGTTGTTGAATTCGTTTGGGATCAGAAAATTACCTATAGCTTTTCTAAACTGGTAAGTCGCCATTCTATCGCTGTTTCCACCTTGTATAACAAAATTATCGTCAACTCTATGAAACACTGTTGTATCAAAATAACCGAGTTTGGCGAGTCTTAAGAAGTTGGCTTTATGAAGGACAGGTTCTGGGAATAACTCAATTGTAAAGGTGCCTAAATCAGTTTCAACATCTACAATAGACTCTTGGTTTTCCTTTCCATATTTTTCCAGAAAAGGAATTAATTTTTCTTGTTCTAAATATTTTATTTTAGATAAATCCCGATCAGTCTCACCATTGGAGGGAATATTGACTTCAATTACTTTTGTTAAAGTGTCTTTCTCAGCTTCAGATTTTTTAGTTGAATTATCTTTGTTTTCTTTACAAGAAATTAGAATAGCTAATAGACATAAGATATAAAATGGACTTTTCATCGCTGACAGATTTGGTTTCAAAATTAAAGAAAATAGAACTTCCTGGCGAAACTTTTCATTACGATCTCGCTCCTTTATTTCGTCAAGATGAGCTCAAATGCCTTGATCCAAAAGCAAAAGAACCCAATTATGCCGGAGTATTATCTCTATTGTACCCAAAAGACGGGAAAGCTTATATGGCCTTTATACTTAGGAAAACTTACAAGGGAGTACATTCTAATCAAATTGGTTTCCCTGGTGGACGAGTGGAAGAAGTAGATAGAAATCTTATGGAAACAGCTCTTAGAGAAACTGAAGAAGAAATTGGGGTTTCAGCTAGCAGCATAAAGATAATAAAACCTCTCACTGAATTGTACATACCCCCCTCCAATTTTATGGTTCATCCTTTTTTAAGCATTATTGATTTTGAGCCGCTCTTCGTTTTACAGCAAAGTGAAGTTGAAAATTTGATAGAGCTTCCACTTTCTTTATGTCTGAATAAAGCCAATTTTAAGAAAGAATTTATAGATGCTTCCTATGCCAAAAATGTAGAAGTTCCAGCTTACAATTTTGATGGGCATGTGGTTTGGGGAGCTACTGCAATGATTTTAAGTGAAATACGTGAACTCTTTTATAGATTAGGATAAATCTATAAAACCCTATATTTGTAAATCAACTTTTTTAAAATATGGGCTTATTTAAGAAAAATCCTTATGGACATTATTTATTCATAAAAAAATGGCTAATAAGGATCATGGGAGGACTTACTCATCAACGCTATCAGGGGTTTAACGACCTTCAGATTGAGGGTTCTTCTATCATAAAAGATTTGCCAGGTAGAAATGTACTTTTTGTTTCTAACCATCAAACTTATTTTGCAGATGTAGTTGCTATGTATCATGTTTTTAATGCCTCACTGAGTGGTAGAGTCGATAATATTAAAAATGTTGGATACTTGTGGGATCCAAAATTAAATATCTATTATGTAGCTGCTGCAGAAACTATGAAAAAGGGTTTACTACCAAAAGTTCTTGCATATGCAGGTTCTGTAAGTATAGATAGAACTTGGAGAGCAGACGGTAAAAGTGTAAACCGTCAGGTTAAAATGAGCGATATATCCAATATAGGAAAGGCTCTAGATGATGGATGGGTTATAACCTTTCCCCAAGGAACTACAAAACCCTGGAAACCCATCAGAAAAGGTACAGCTTATATAATTAAAAAATACAAACCCATTGTTGTTCCCATTGTTATAGATGGTTTCAGACGATCTTTTGATAAAAAAGGTATTCGTATCAAAAAGAGGAATATTCTCCAATCTATGGTGATTAAGGAGCCACTTGAAATTGATTATGAAAATGAAGAGATAGAAAGCATTATTGAAAAGATTGAATATGCCATCGAGCAACATCCAACTTTTCTGAAAGTCATTCCTGAAAGTGAAATAAAAGCTCATGAATCTCTTAATGAGCAAAGGCGCTACAGTTCAGACTATAAAGCTGAAAAACCACTAAAGAAAAAGGACAAGAAAAATGAAAAGGAGAGTTAAATCTTAACTAAAGTCCTTTTTCAAATTTGATAGCGTTTAGTTTGACTTTATTTTTAAACAAAACTAAATACTATGAAAACCTTAAGTTTTAATAATAATGATCAAATTGATACCATCGGACTTGGAACCTGGAAGTCTGAATCCGGTAAAGTCAAAAAAGCAGTCAAGTATGCTCTTACTATAGGTTACAGACACATAGATTGTGCAGCAGTTTATGGTAACGAAAAAGAGGTTGGAGAAGCACTGAAGGAAATATTTGATGAAGGAAACATAAAAAGAAGCGATGTTTTTATTACATCAAAACTTTGGAACAATGCTCACCGAAAAGAAGATGTCAAGCCAGCTTTAGAACAAACTCTTAAAGATCTACAACTCGATTATCTGGATTTATACCTTATGCATTGGCCGGTAGCTTTTAAATCTGGATTGGAAGGATTCCCAGAGTCAGATGAGGATTACTTGTCGCTTGAAGAAGTTCCTCTCAAGGAAACCTGGGAAGCTATGGTCGATTTGAAAAAGGACAACTTAGTAAGCCATGTAGGAGTGTCCAATTTCAGTGAGAAAAAGTTAAGTGATTTGATGGAGCAAACTGATTTTGTGCCAGAAATGAATCAAATAGAATCTCATCCTTACTTACACCAACACGAATTGATTAAGTTTTGTCAGGATAACGGTATTCTTGTCACAGCCTATTCGCCATTGGGAAGCCAGGATAGAACAGAGCAAATGAAAGCAGATGATGAGCCTACTTTACTGGATAATGAGGTAGTAAATGCTATCGCAGATAAGCACGATGCGTCACCAGCACAAGTGCTTATACAATTTCATGCGGAACGAAATGTGATCACCATTCCAAAATCAACCAATGAGGAAAGGATCGAACAAAATTTTAAAAGCCAAGATGTGAATTTAGATGCTGATGATATGAAGAAATTCAGCGAAATAAATAAACATTACAGATACGTCAATGGTAAATTCTTTGAAACTTCAGATGGCAAATATTCCAATGTGTTTGATGAATAATATTCCTAAATAGTAGACAGAATTCATCAATTAAACAAAATGCAGTAAGTTAAAACTTACTGCATTTTTATTTTTTAGAACCCACCACGAATAACAGTAAACAAAAAACTAGTTTACCATCCATGAACAGAAGTGCCTTCCTGAAAAGATGCAAGGATTTTTCCTTCATAATCCAAAAGGTCAGACCATTTTTGGTTGACTTCTTCTACATCGTGATACTGTCGTGCAAATTTCAAAAACATAGTGTAATGATTCGCTTCACTTATCATCAACTTTCGGTAGAAACGTCTTAATTTTTCGTCATTCAATTCTTCAGATAACAATCTGAACCGTTCACAACTTCTAGCTTCAATCAAGGCCGCGTAAAGCAAGCGATGAGCAAGTTGAGTTTGTCTGCTACCACCTTTAGGGAAAAAAGTGACCAGCTTTGCTACGTAATTATCTTTGCGATCTCTACCCAGTGGGATATTCTTTTCTTTCAATAAATCATGAACCATTTTAAAATGACTCATTTCTTCCTGTACCAATTCCGTCATAGCCGTTACAAGTTCAGTATATTCAGGAAAGGAAACAATCAATGAAATAGCAGTAGATGCCGCTTTCTGTTCACAGTAAGCATGATCGATTAAGATCTCATCAATATTTTTTTCAGCAATATTGGCCCATCTCGGGTCTGTAGGTAATTTTAGTCCAAGCATAATTATATATCTAGGTCAAATGTTGTTCTCAATAATTCTAAATTTGGATTTTTTTCTCTCAATTTTTCAAATTTCTCTCGGGGAGTGTACACATATTTCTTTTCAGACTTATCGTTAACAGAGATCTCAAGACTTATCGAGGTGTTTTGCAATTTATCTTTCAAAAACCTCATCAATTCACCCTGATCCTGAATCAAATTCAATTTCATGGATTCATTGGGAAGTTCCAGCTTTATAATATGTACATCGAGTTTTGGTTTTGAAGTTCCCATTACAGACGCCACAATTTTACTTCCATTATCACTCAATACCTGCATATAATTATTCCAAGCGTTGAGCATGTCTTCTTCGGTAAATTTGGCCGTTAATTTTTCTTCTTCGGGCTTATCTTTCGTCTGCTGTTCCTTAAGTCGCTTTTTTTCTTGTATACTTTTTATCGACAGACCATTCAACTTTTTGGGTAGGTTGGTAAGCGCAGGTTTTATTTTTCCCTGGGGTTCTTCAGCTATTTGTTTTTCTTCTGATTTCGCCTCCGTTGGCTTAGTGATTTCAGTTGGTGGGCTTTCAACTTCAGTTGGCTTTAGGTCTACGTCCTGAGATGGAGAAGAATCTAAACTTTTTTCTTCAGGTTCAACTTTACGTTCATCTGAAGCTTTTTCAACATATTTTTCTGTAGTTTCCTCTTTAACAGTGGAGTTAGAAAAACCAGTAGAAGCACTTTTAACTTCCTCTGGACTTAAGATGTGGTGTTTAGTCTTTTTTTTTTCGGGTGAATTTGGATCGGTAAGCGAAGCCAGTTTCATCAAACAAAGCTCAACGTGTAAACGCTGATTTTGACTCAATTTGTAGTTGAAATCACAGGAATTGGCCAAATCGATGCCTTCCTGCAAAAAGGTATAAGAAGTCGCTCGCGACTGCTCAAAATATTTGGTTTTGGTGCGCTCACCAACTTCAAGCAAAGCAATCGTCTGCTGGTTTTTAGAAACCATCAAGTCTCTGAAGTGAGAAGCTAATCCAGCAATAAAATGCTGTCCATCAAATCCTTTCGCCAGAATTTCATTAAAATAAATCAAAGCTTCTGGAATGTTATTTTCAAGCAACAAATCTGTTGTTCTAAAAAAAGTTTCGTAGTCTAAAACGTTCAAGTTTTCAGTGACGGCCTCTCTGGTTAGATCAATCCCGCTAAAGCTGACCACTCTGTCGTAAGTCGATAAGGCATCACGCATAGCTCCATCAGCTTTCTGCGCTATAATGTGCAGAGCATCTTCATCTGCATTCACACCCTCTTTATCGGCAATTTTAGCTAGATGTTCTTTGATGTCACCAACGGTAATTCGTTTAAAATCAAATATTTGACACCGTGATAAAATCGTTGGTATGATTTTGTGCTTTTCGGTAGTTGCTAGTATAAAAATAGCGTGTTTGGGCGGTTCTTCAAGAGTTTTTAAAAACGCATTAAAGGCCGATTGGGAGAGCATATGTACCTCATCAATAATGTAAACTTTATATTTTCCAGTTTGAGGAGGAATTCTTACCTGGTCGGTAAGACTTCTAATGTCATCGACAGAATTATTAGAAGCCGCATCCAATTCAAAGATATTGAAAGCAAAATCTGTAGTCTCATCATCAGTAGCTTGCTGATTAATTTTCTTAGCTAGAATTCGAGCACATGAAGTTTTACCAACACCACGAGGTCCAGTAAACAAAAGAGCCTGAGCCAAATGATCATTGTCTATGGCATTGAGCAAAGTATTGGTGATGGCTTTCTGTCCAACAACGTCATCAAAAGTTTCGGGTCTGTATTTTCTAGCAGAGACAATGAAATGTTCCATGACACAAATATAGTTTTATGAAATTTATACTGCAAAGCTAGTTTGAATTTAATTTGAAATAGAAACTTCTGGCTTTTGAAAAGCCTTCTCAATTTTATCATCGGCCAATTCTTTTTCTTCAGTGCTAGATTCATGACCTTCATGTTGAGTTTCGGCTTTTGTATTGAGTTCCAGTTTAGCGTATATGGGAAAATGATCGGACCCTATTTCAGATAAGACTTGAATTTTATTGAGGCTAAAATCTTCGCTATGGAAAAGGTGATCCAGCGGCCATCTTAAAAGTTTATGCTGCGCATGAAAAGTACTGAAGCGTCCTCGTCCTATCCTTGGGTCCAATAATCCACTTATTTTTCTAAATAATAATGTACTTTTAGACCAAGCGACATCGTTTAAATCTCCAAAAACAAGAACAGGCTCATTTAATTCTTTGACGCGTTTTGCAACCAAAAGCAATTCTGCATCTCGGTTGGTCGACGTTTTGGCTTCTGTAGGACTGGGCGGTTTGGGATGTAATGCAAAAATTTTGATTCTATGCTGTTTATCTATGCGGAGATAAGCCTCAATGGAAGGAATATGTTCTTTAACGAAATAGTGGATTTGTACATCTTCCAATTCTAGTTTAGAATAGAGATGCATTCCATATAAATTGTCTTGTGGAAGCTTTACTGTATAGGGATACTTTTCTTCTATTGGCTTTAATTTTTTTTCCCATTTTATATCACTTTCTAAAGTAAGTAATACATCGGGTTGATAGGTATCTATCCGACTCAGCAGTTTTTCGTAGTCTTGATTAGGCATCAAAACATTACTTGTTAAAAGACTTAAGCATATGGAGGAGTCAGTGGGAACAGTTCTGATGACCTCTTTTTTGAAAAATACAGTGTAGGGAATTATTTTTATACAATGAAAGATAATAGCTAGCGATACCATTACCGTACCTACCCACTGCATTATAGAATCAAAACTGAAGAAAAAAAGTCCGAAAAATAAGCCTAATAGGCTCAGCGTTAAAAGCTGAACTTTAGGAAAGTCGAATAATCGTACCACCCAATGATCTATCTTCAATAGGGTTATAAATGCGAACAAGCACATCAGAATTTGATAAATAGTAATAGTAATGACCATAATTGCTATTTATCATTTTTAGCAATAATCCATATAGCGTGAACTATGCCGGGGACAAAGCCTAAAAGAGTAAGCAAAATATTGAGCCAAAACGCTCCGCGTATCCCAACCGTAAGAAACACCCCAAGCGGTGGTAGGATAACGGCAAATATAATTCTAAGAATGCTCATAATTTAATTTGAAAGAGATGATTTATAGAGCACAAGATAGTAATTCATATTCACGAATTTTTATTTGATTCATAATTCAGTTGTGTTAACTTCAAATAATCTGTTTTGTTTAACTTTCAGCAAATTTCAAAATTATCTGAACTTATGAAAAAGACGTATTTGTTTTTATTATTAATATTTACTGTAGCAAGTACTTTTGCTCAAGGAACAATGTTGTTGAGACAACCTACTTTATCTGGTGAGAGTATTGTTTTTGTTTACGCCAACGATTTGTGGAAGGTTCCGCTGTCTGGAGGTGATGCTGAACGTTTAACGACTTATGAAGGCTACGAATCTTCACCTCATTTTTCAAATGACGGAAATTGGATAGCATTTACTGCACAGTATGACGGCAACATAGATGTTTATGTGATTCCTGTTGAAGGAGGAACACCTAAACGATTGACTTATCATCCTGGTGGTGATTTTGTACAAGGCTGGACGCCTTCTGGTGAAGTTTTATTTCGTACCGGAAGAACATCTCATCCGACTAAAACTTCTCAACTCTATACAGTCACAACTGAAGGTAGTTTTCCTAAGCCCTTGGTGGACATCAGAGCAGCTTATGGAGAGATTTCTGAAGATGGTAATAACTTAGCTTACACGCCAATCACTTCTTGGGATCCGGAATGGAGAAACTACCGTGGCGGACAAGCCATGCCTATATGGATTTTAAATTTGAAAAATCAAGACTTAACTAGGACGCCTCAACTTGATAAAGAAAGACATCTAGATCCGGTTTGGGTTGGAGAAAAAGTGTATTACTTATCAGAAA
>Ga0307975_1000022_pt1 | contig 85627 bp, 74 predicted proteins | sample OrgLakmetagen917_FD_201825 | JGI IMG/M metagenome (GOLD analysis project Ga0307975, IMG submission 201825) | Saline water microbial communities from Organic Lake, Antarctica - #917 | ecosystem: Environmental > Aquatic > Non-marine Saline and Alkaline > Saline | place: Antarctica: Organic Lake... | reverse complement strand
GATGACGGGGCGGCTAGAAGCCTTCGTCAACGCCGAGACGGCGTGGACCTGTCCGATACCGCCGTGGTCGCCGTTGGCGATGCTGCGCGGACAGAATCTGGCGTTCGCCGAAGACCACCGGCTCCTTGAGCGCCTGTCTCCGGTCGGGGAGGCGCCAGGTTGGGCGAACGCCGCGCATTATATCTATGTCCACGCGGATCTGTGGCAGCCGGAGCAGGTCAGGGCGCTGGAGACGTTTGAAGCACGCGTTGAGAGCGGCGCGTTGAGCGAGGACCGGAACACGGCGCTGCGCAACCGCGTCGCCGGCCACCAGCCGCTCTATGACGACGCCGACCTTGCGGACGACTGGCCAACGCGCTCCGATTAATCAGGTTTGTTTCACAAAAGCACCGCCCCCTACGCCGCGCCAGCATCCCTCTCGGGGACCGGCGCAGCCGTTTTCGGGCGCAGGCTCGCCATGAGGGCCTGGATGCCTTGCAGCTTGGTCTTGTTGGCAGGATTGGCGCTTTCGGCGCGGCCCATCTCGCCGGCCAGAAGCCGCATGGCGCGGGCCTGGGCGTCCTGGCTGCAGCGCCCCGAGGGCAGAACCCCCTGATTGGCGAGCTTGAGAAGCGCGCCGGCGCGGTCCAGCGCCGGGCGCTCGCCTCCCGATAGACGCGAGAGGATCTTGGTTTCATCCAGGATCGCCATGCCCAGCGCGTCGAACGCATCGGCGAGCTCGGTCTTGTCGCTTGCGGAAAAGCCGCCCTTCATGGAGCGCGCCTGAAACGCGGTGAGACGCGCCAGGCGCTCCAGCGGCTGGCCCGAACCGCGGACGAAATAGCTTTCGCTGGGCTTGGATTTGAGCCGTGCGCGCAGATACGTCGCCAGCTTGGCCTTGTTCTGCTCGCCCACCAGATTGTCCTCGAAGCGGAACAGCCGCTCGATCTGTTCGGCCGGGTCGCTGGCGTTGGCCAGCGCTTCCTCCACCGCCTCGGGCGCCAGCAGCTTGGCCGAGCGGTGGGTGAAGGCGTCCACCAGGCTGTCGGGATGAAGGTTGGGCCCCGACGCCGCGATCAGACGCATGGCCAGCTTTCGCGCCAGCTCGATCTCGCGCATGACGCTTTCGGGCCGGAAGCGCTTAGGCGCGCGCAGGGCGGCCAGAATGCGCTTGGCCACTTCGATATGGGTGTCGGGCAATTGCTTGGCGGCGAATTTCTCCGCCAGGCGCCGCGCCGCCGTCGGCGCGCCGGCCAGGTCCTGCGAGTTCGGCGCGCCCTCGTAAATCCCGGTGAGCCGCACGACCTCCTCGCCCAGATCGGCGGTGGCGCCGATCACCGCGCGCATAGCCGGCTCAAAGCTCAGCATTTCGGCGATGAAGACGTCGGTCTGTTTCGCGGCGAAGGCGCGCGCCTCCGGGTCCGCGGGCAGGTCGTCATGGAAATCGAGCAGCATCTCTGTCTTGGCGCTGAAATCCGTTTCCTTCGACAGCCGGTCCGCGATGGCGCGCCGCATCCGTTTCTCCGGCCCGCCTTCGGCCAGGATTTTCTCGGTCAGCTCGGCGAAGCCTTTGGCGGCGGGTGGTTTTTTCCCGGCTTTGGCTTCGCGCCGGGACTGGGTGACGCTTCTTTCCACCAGATCGTTGATCAGGCGCACATAGGCGTGAACCGACGCGTCGGTGTTCTGGGCGCGCGCGATGGCGACTTTCTGGACCGCGCCCTGCAGATCGGAGTCCGACCCGTCCAGGTCCTCGATCAGGTCGGGCCGGTACAACAGCTCCAGCGGCGAGACCTGGCGGCGCTCGAACCAGCCGCTGAGCACACGCCGAATCGTTTCGCGCGCCGCCGGGCCGGCCAGATCGTCCGGCGTGATGCAGGGCAGGGAGGCCTCGCCGGACTTGTCCTCGGGCTCGCTGAAGCGTTCCGGGCCGGCTTCAAAGACGGTGCCGCCGCGAAACGCGCTCTCCTCCGCCACCCATTCCTCGCGCTGCACGCGCACCGAGCCCTTGGGATGGCGCTTCTTCAGCGTTTGGGCGAGGTGCAGCGCTTCCTGGCGATCGGTGATCGCCTCCACAAGCTCCCACTGGGTCTTCTTATGCTTTTTGAGGAAAACCTCGAAATGAACGTCCTGGCGCGCCATGAGTTGTCCCGTCCCCCGACCGTGACAGGACCATGACCCGAACACACTTAATCTAGAGTAACCACGACGCTCAAACCGTGCTTTACCTTGTGAGCCCTGCGCTTATAAGCTGCGCGCACATTGAGGGGCGGCCCCGCCCGCCCCGGAAAACCGTTTTATCGAGGGATCGGCTAATGGCCACGATCACACTGGTCGACGACGACGAGAATATTCTGACTTCGGTGTCCATGCTGCTCGAGACCGAGGGCTATAACGTGCACACCTTCACCGACGGCGCCGTCGCCCTGCCCCAGCTGATCGACAATCCGCCCGATCTTGCAATTTTCGACATCAAGATGCCGCGCATGGACGGGCTGGAGCTGTTGCGCCGGGTGCGCCAGAGCTCGAACATGCCGGTGATCTTCCTCACCTCCAAGGACGCCGAGTTCGACGAGGCGCTGGGGCTTGATCTGGGCGCCGACGACTATATCGCCAAGCCGTTTTCCCATCAGCTTCTGGTGCGCCGGATCAAGGCGGTGCTGCGCCGCTCCCAGTCCGATCCGGCCTTTGGCGAGGGCGAGGGCGACCAGAAGGCGATCCAGCGCGGCAAGCTGACGATGGATCCCAATCGCCACGCCTGCCTGTGGGAAGGCAAGCCGGTGCGCCTGACGGTGACCGAGTTCCTGATCCTGCATGCGCTGGCCAACCGGCCGGGATTCGTGAAGAGCCGCGATAATTTGATGGACGCGGCCTATGACGATCAGGTCTATGTGGACGACCGCACCATCGACAGCCACATCAAGCGCATCCGCAAGAAATTCAAGGACGTCGACGACGTGTTCGACGGGATCGAGACCCTTTATGGCGTCGGATACCGTTACAAAGAAGCTTAGGGCCGTCTGGCTCGGCGCCGTGCGCAAGGTGCGCGGCTTGCGCCGTGTGATCTTTTCACGCCTGGGCTGGGCGATCATCGGTGTGAATTTCGCCGCGCTCGCCTTCCTTCTGGTGGGCATGGCCGCGATCACCGAGAACCGGCGCGGGCTGGTCGAGGCCAAGGAGCTGTCTCTGGCCGCCCAGGCGGAGATCATCGCCAACGTGATCACCGAGACCGCGGTCAGCGGCGATGCGCCGGGGCCGCGCATGGACGCCGACGCCGCGCGTGAAGTCCTGCGCCGCCTCTCTCCGCTTTATGTGCCCGACGAAACGCGCGCCCTGCTCCATGGGCCCGGCCCGATGCTGGTGGCCGATTCCGATCTCATCGCCGGCGAGGTGGAGCAAAGCGCGCTGCCGCCGGTGGGCGGAGAGGCCGGAGAGGGCGGCGTGGTGCGCCGGCTGGTCCGGCCCGTGGAGCAATGGCTGGTCGGGGTCTTCGTCCCCGCCGAGACCCGCGCCTGGACCAATCGCACCCTGGAGGACGAGGTCGCGGCGGCCTTCCGCACCGGCGAGCCCCAGGGCGGGGTGCGCCGCGAGGCGGACGGCGCGCGCATCGTGTCGGTGACGATCCCGATCCAGCTGATTCAGGCGGTGGTGGGCACGGTCACCTACGAGTCCTACGATTTCGAGGCGCTGATCGAGGCCGAACGCCAGGCGATCATCCCCTATGCGGCCGCGGCGATCTTCGCGATCATGGCGTCTGCGGTCTGGCTGACCATTTCCATCGCCCAGCCGGTGCGCGAGCTGTCCGACGCCGCGCGCAAGGTGCGCCTGGCCGGCGGCCGGCGCGTGGACCTGCCGGACATGAGCCGGCGCCAGGACGAGATCGGGCAGTTGGGCCAGGCCTTCGCGGCCATGACCAACGCGCTCTACGACCGGCTGGACGCCATCGAGAGCTTCGCCGCCGACGTCAGTCACGAGATCAAGAACCCGCTCACCTCCATTCGCTCCGCGGCGGAAATCCTGCCCCTGGCCAAGGATGACGCGCGCCGGGACAAGCTGATCAAGGTAATCCAGCATGACGTGAAGCGCCTGGACCGCCTGGTCACCGATATCTCCAACGCCTCAAGGCTCGACGCCGAACTCGCCCGTGAAGACCTGGCGCGCGTCGATATGGGCCGGCTTCTGAGCGATATCGCCAGCACGCACGGGCGTGAGCAGGGTCCCGATCAGCCAAAGCCGGTTCAGGTGAAGGTCTCGGCCAAGGGCGACCTCGGGGTGCGCGGCCATGAAGGCCCGCTCAGCCGGGTCTTCATCAATCTGATCGAGAACGCCGTCACCTTCTCGCCCGAGGGCGGCCAGGTGCGGGTGGAGGCCCGGCGCTCGCCCGGCCCCCACGGCCGGATCCGGATCACGGTGGATGATGACGGCGCCGGGGTGCCTGAGGAAAATCTCGAGGCGATTTTCGATCGCTTCTACACCCAGAGACCCAAGGGCGCGGCGTTCGGCGCCCATTCAGGGCTCGGTCTCGCGATTGCGCGTCAGATCGTCACCGCCCATGGCGGCCATATCCGCGCGGAAAACCGCATCGGACCCGGCGGAGCCAGCCTGGGCGCGCGCTTTACGGTGGATCTGCCGGCCGGAACGCGCGCTTCGGAGTGAGCAAAGGCCATGCTGCTGCACACTCCGCCCGATTTGAACCGCTGCAGGGCTTTTCGCAGACGCAAAACCGCGCTTACATGCAGCGTGAGCAATGTTTGACTCTTGAAGGATCATCCCCGGGCCATGATCGGCATCGTCGTCGTCACCCACGGACGCCTGTCCGATGAACTTGTCGCCGCGACCGAGCATGTCGTCGGACCGCTTGACGCCTGCATCGCCGTGTCCATCGGGCCCGATGACGACATGGACAAGCGGCGCGACGATATCCGGGCCGCGGTGGAAGAGGCCGATCAGGGCGACGGCGTGGTCATCCTCACCGACATGTTCGGCGGAACCCCGTCCAATCTCTCCATCGCGCTTCTTGAAAAAGACCGGATCGAAGTGATCGCGGGCGCCAATCTGCCCATGCTGATCAAGCTGGCCGAAGCGCGCTCGCGCCTTTCGGTGAGCGAGCTGGCCGACAGCGCCAGCGAGGCGGGAAAGCGGTATATCGCGGTGGCCTCGCGCATTCTCGACAGCGCTTCGTGACCTGTTCGAAGACGGTCACGATCTGCAATCAGCGCGGCCTTCACGCCAGGGCCTCGGCCAAATTCGTCGCTGAAGCCGGCAAGTTCGACGCCCGCATCACCCTGTCGCGCGATGGTGAGCAGGTGCAGGCCGATTCCATCATGGAACTGTTGATGCTCGCCGCCGGCCCGGGCGCAAAAGTCACGATCCACGCCGAGGGCGCCGACGCCCAGGACGCGCTGGACGCCCTCTCCAAGCTGGTGGAAGCGGGATTCGACGAGGTCGATTAGGCCGCGCCGCTGAACCGCAAGTTTCTCAGCCCTTGCGCGCGAACGCCCCCGCCCATCCTGCCATCACGCCGCAGACGGGCCCCCCGAAACCGGCCGCAGCCCCGTTGGGCGTGCGGCTCAGGAGTCACGCGACGGCGGCGTTGCGGCGAAGATCGGCACCACGTTATCGGGAAGCGGCTTGCCGGGATTGAGCGTGCGCGTCTGGCTCGCCGGTGCGCCGGCCGTCTCCAACTCCGGTCCACCGGGCGCGGCGCCGGTTGCTTCGGCCTGCGCGTCGGAGGGCGCGCGGCTTGGTGCGGGCATGGGCGGCGGCGGCGGCAGCAGGATGGCGCGCGAGGCGTAGCGCGGATCGGTGCGCAGGCGTTCGTCCTCATCGGCGTCGATCCCGGCGCCGACCAGCGTATCGGCCCGCTCGGCTTCGCCAGATTCAGTTTCAATCGACTCAGTTTCGCCTGAACCCGCGTCGCCTGGCTCGGTTTCAACCGCCTGGCTTTCGATTGGTTCGTCGGACGTCGTTTCAGCCTGAGCCGCTTCAGCATCCTGCGCCTCTGCCCGCGTCTCATCACCCGCATCGGCCTGGGCGCCTTCGGCTGTTTCGGCGTCGCTTTCGCCTTCAGTCTCGACCCCGGACGGGGCGTCAAATTCGGCGACAGGCTCGCCGGCTCGCTCGTCATCGCTGTCGATGGAGCGCAGCGATGCGGCTACGGCCACGGCGGTGCGTTCATCCACCAGAGCATCCGCAGAGGTCTCGTGACCTTCCGGTTCGGGCTCGGACTCCGGGGCCCTCTCAACTTCGGCGTCCTGCGTCTCTGCGGCGTCCTCGTTTCGCGACACGGTCTCTTCAGGCGCGTTGGTGAGCAGGTGATCGGCCAGCAAGGCGATGCGCGATTCAAGGCGCACCGCGTCGCTGATCCGGTTCCAGGCGCCGCCGATGATGAAAACGCCCGCCGCAAGGGCCAGGCCGGACAGGGCCGGAGCGAGAGCTTGCGCTGCATCGCCAATCCCCATGGCGCCCGCACCCATCGCGGCCACGAAAAGCGGCGCCCACAAAAGCCGCCAGGAGCGTGAGGAGAAGACAAGCACCGCGCCCAGAAGGGACGCCGCGCCGAAGGCGACGGCCGGGGCGAGGCTTTCAAGCCCCGGATTGATACCGGCTAAAAGAGCGCCGAGCGGCGCGGAGGCGTCCGCCAGGCTCCATGCGGCCAGGCCGGGCAGGGCGCTGGAGGCGAGCGAGAATACGTTGAACGCCGGAACGCCGGCGAAGGCGCCCGGCGCAAGCTCGGCCAGAAAGGCGACCATGTAGGGCCAGACGCAGATCAGCGCGGCCAGCACGAACAGGGCGACTGTGAGCGCCCAGTTCACATTGCGCGCAACGCCGGCGCGCGACAGGAGCGCGTTGGCGCCGGGATGGGTGCGGGTCCAGCCGCCGCGGCTGTGATTGACCACCGCCACCGGGCGTGAGCGCCGCGACGGGCCTGGCTGAAGGCGCAGCACTGAAGCCTGATCGCCCGGCTCCAGCGGAAATTTCTCCTGCGTCACCCGCACGGTGTGGCGGGCGCCGTCGAAATCCTGCAGCCGGCGCTCGTCGGCGCGGGCGCGTGGATCGGCGCCGATCACCTCGCCTGCAGCGGCGTAGAAATCGAGCCCTTTGTTTCCGAAGCGCTGGCTTGCATAAGCCGTCGGCAAATTCGCCATCGCGATGTTTCCCCTCGAAACGCGCGCTCGACCCCGGTTCGGGCCTCGCAGGATAATCGTCCGGTCCCAAGGCTGCGACGCCCTCCCCTGTGCCGTCGCGGGACCCTTAACAAAGTGTTTATACAAGATTTGGACCGCATTGCGAATGACGGATTGGTTACGCTTCCGGAGTTGGGTTTGCCCGAAGCCCCTGCGGACGCTATACCCCACCCCACCTCAACCTGGGTCGGCGTCCGGTCGACCCTGTCCGACAGCAAAGAAGGCTACACGTTCATGACTCTTCTGAACGCCGATTCCGGTGCGAACGACTATTGTGTGAAAGATCTCAGCCTGGCCAAGTGGGGCCGGATCGAGATCGAAATGGCCGAGATCGAAATGCCCGGCCTGATGGCGCTGCGCGAGGAATTCAAGGGCAAGAAGCCCCTGGCCGGCGCGCGTATCGCGGGCTCTCTGCACATGACGATCCAGACCGCCGTGCTGATCGAGACGCTGGTGGAGCTGGGCGCGGAAGTGCGCTGGGCCTCGTGCAACATCTTTTCGACTCAGGATCAGGCCGCGGCCGCGATCGCCGAGCGCAAGATCCCGGTCTTCGCCTACAAGGGTGAAACCCTGCGCGAGTACTGGGAGTTCGCCGACGCCATCTTCCATTGGCCCAATGGTGAAACCGCCAACTTGATCCTGGACGACGGCGGCGATGCGACCATGTATCTCCAGCTCGGCGAGCAGGCCGAGGCCGATCCGTCCAAGCTGGGCGAGCCGAAGTCGGAAGAAGAAAAATTCCTCTTCGAGACCATCAAGCGCCGCATCGAGGCGACCCCGGGCTGGTTCAAGAAAGCCAAGGCCGAGATCAAGGGCGTGTCCGAGGAAACCACCACCGGCGTCATGCGCCTGTATCAGGTCGCCAAGCGCGGCGAGCTCGCCTTCCCGGCGATCAACGTCAACGATTCCGTGACGAAGTCGAAATTCGACAACCGCTACGGCTGCCGTGAAAGCCTGGTGGACGCCATCCGCCGGGGCACCGACGTGATGATGAGCGGCAAGACCGCCGTCGTTTGCGGCTATGGCGACGTGGGCAAGGGCTCCGCGGAATCGCTGGCCCAGGCCGGCTGCCGGGTGTCGGTGACCGAGATCGACCCGATCTGCGCGCTGCAGGCCTGCATGGACGGTTTCGCCGTCGTGCGGCTGGAAGACGTGATCAAGGATGTCGACATCGTCGTCACCGCGACGGGCAACAAGGACGTCGTCACCGTCGATCACATGCGCGAAATGAAGAACATGTCGATCGTCTGCAATATCGGTCACTTCGACAACGAGATTCAGGTCGAAGCGCTGAAGAACTTCCAGTGGACCAATGTGAAGCCGCAGGTCGACCTGGTTGAGTTCCCCACCGGCAACAAGATCATCCTTCTCTCCGAAGGCCGCCTTGTGAACCTGGGCAACGCCAACGGTCACCCGTCCTTCGTGATGAGCGCCTCCTTCACCAACCAGGTGCTGGCTCAGATCGAGCTCTGGGTGCGCGGCGACCAGTACGAGAACCAAGTCTACATCCTGCCCAAGCATCTCGACGAAAAAGTCGCGGCGCTGCACCTGCCCAAGCTGGGCGCGAACCTGACCAAGCTGTCCGACGAGCAGGCTGGCTATATCGACGTGAGCACCCAAGGCCCGTTCAAGGCCGAGCACTACCGCTACTAGGACGCCCCGGCCGGTCCCGGGACCGGTCGCCGTCCCGATGCGACACATCCCCCGCCGGAGTGATCCGGCGGGGTTTTTCTTGGCCGTCAGGTCGCAGCGCGCCGCTTGCGCAAGTGCGCCGCCTCGCGTTTAGTCGCGCCATGCGCCCGACCCTCGCTCCCATCCTCGTCCCGATGCTCGCCATGATCCTGCTTGTGCCAGCCGCCTGTGCGCCGGTGGCGACGGTCAATCCGCTCGCCGATCCGCGCGAGCGCGGGCCCTTCATCGCGCGCTCCGACATGCCGGTCCCGCCCAATGTGGAGCGCGCCGCGGATTCCAGTCAGTGCGCCGGCGAGCCCTTGCGGGCGTCATCGGCGCGGCTGCCCGACTATCCCGCCCGCGGCTGGCGCCGGGGCCTTCAGGGCTGGTCCATCGTTCAGTTCGACGTCACCGAGACCGGGGCGGTTCAGAATGTGGCGATCGCCCGCGGCGTGCCCGGCGGCAGTTTCGATCAGGAAGCGCGCGCAGCGGTGGAGGACTGGCGTTTCCGGCCGGTCTCGCGCCCGCTCACCGGCTGCGTGGTGATGTTCCAGTTCACCCAGGGCGAAGTGCGGATCGGCTAGCCTCATTGGCGGTCGCAAGCGGATTCACCTTCCGGTAAGATGTGATTCGTCAGCGCACGTCCCCTCGCCGGGGGCGGGAGCGCGCAAACGGGGATGGGCACGCCATGCAGGCAGTTGAGCCGGTTCAGCTCGCCACCCTGATCGTCACGACCGGGGCGGTCGCCTTCGCTGTGGCTGCGGCCGTCTGGGCCTTCCGGCTCACAACCGGAGCAAGGGGCGCGCGGCGCGCCTGGCGTGAAAAACTCTCCCAGATGGATGACCGCCTGGCGCGGGCGCAGAGCGTCTTCGCGGCTCATCCGGGCCTTGTCCTGGTGTGGGAGACCCCGCCAAACCCGGATGCGAAGGACTGGTCCGCGCCCGCGATCAACGGCAGCCCGTCGGCGCTCGCCGCCATGGTGCAATTCGCCGATCTGGGCCAGGGCGCGGCCAAGAGCGGCGATGCGGGCCGCGAAATCCTCGACGGGTTGGCTGATTTCGAAGCCCGCGGGGCCGACGGCCAGAGCACCACGCTGCGCCAGCGCATGCAGACGCTGATGAGCGATGGCAAGCCGTTCTCGTTGACAATTTCAGGGCCTTCAGGCCGCTTTATCGAGGCCGACGGCCGTCCCGCCGGGCGCCAGCTCGTGCTCTGGCTCACCGACAACGCCGTGCGCGGGCTGGCCGAAACCGGCGCGCAGGGCCGCATCAACGATGCGCGCCGGGTCGGCGGCGAGGATCCTCTGGCCTATCTGGACATGCTCGCGCGCCATCCCGCGCCGGCCTGGCGGATGAACGCCGCGGGGCGTCTGATCTGGGTCAACGCGGCCTATGTGGCGGCGGTGGAGGCCCAGGACGTCACCGACGTTCTGGAGCGCCAGCTGATGATCGAGCCTGCGATCGGGGATCAGGCGCGCGAGGCGCTCAAAGGCGGCGCGCCCGTGGAAGCGGTGCGCGGCGCAGTGATCGGCGGGGCGCGCCGGCTGATCCGCTTTGTCAGTTATCCGATCAATGGCGGCGCGGCCGGCGCTGCAGTGGACGTCACCGAGGGCGAGGAGTCCAGGGCGGCGCTCAAGCGCTTCCGCCAGGCCCATGACGAGACGCTGAACCACATGGCGGAATCGGTCGCCATCTTCGACCGGGCCAAACGTCTGGTGTTCTATAATCGCGCCTTCGCCGAGCTGTTCGGTCTGGAGGAGGCCTTCCTCAACGACCGGCCGGCCCACGGCGTGCTTCTGGATCGGCTGCGCGAGCGCCGTCGCCTGCCCGAGCAGCTCGATTACTCCAAATGGCGCGGCCAGGAATTGTCCCACTACGAAGCCACGCCCGGCGCGCAGACCCCGGACGAGCTCTGGCCGCTGGCCGACGGGCGCACCCTGCGGGTCGTGCGCCAGCGCCATCCCCTGGGCGGCCTGTTGATGATTTTCGAGGACATGACCGACCAGCTCGCTTTGCAGGCGCGCTACAACACCCTCATCAAGGTCCAGCGCGCGACGCTGGACAAGCTGCATGAAGCGGTGGCCGTGTTCGGATCGGACGGACGCCTGAAACTGCGCAACGCCGCGTTCGAGGGACTGTGGAAGCTCGACCCCGACACGCTGGACTCGGCCCGCTTTGAAGAAGTGGCCGAGGTTTGCGCCGCACTCTATCCCGACAAGGACGCCTGGGAGACCCTGAAGGCGCGCATCACCGATCCCAGCCCGGAAAGCCGCAAGCCGGTCACCGGAGAGATCAAGCGCAAGGACGGCTCGGTCCTCACCTTCCTGACCCGGCCTCTGCCGGACGGCGCCACGCTCATCGCCTGGGACGACATTACGGACTCCCGCCGGATCGAGGCGGCCTTGCGCGACCGGGCCGAGGCGCTGGAGGCGTCCGAGCGCATCAAGACTGAATTCGTGGAGCATGTGAGCTATCAGCTGCGCACGCCGCTGACGACGATCCACGGCTACGCTGACCTGCTGGCGGGCGGATTCGCCGGCGAGCTGTCTGAACGCCAGGCCGAGCACATGGGCGCCATCCAGTCGGCCTCAGGCCAGCTGGGCAAGCTGATCGACGACATCCTCGACATCGCCGCCATCGACGCCGGCCAGCTGGAGCTGGAACTGGGCGACGTGGAGTTGAAGCAATTGTGTGAGGAGAGCGCGGCCCTGATCGTCACGCGCGCCGACCATGCCGGGGTGAAGCTTTCCGTCTCGGCCGGCGAGGACCTGCCGCTGGCGCGCGCGGATTCCAAGCGGCTCAAGCAGGTGCTCTATAATCTCCTGACCAATGCGCTCGATCATATCGAGGCGGGCGGCGCGGTGGAGATCGGCGCCGACGCCGACGGTGAGGAGGCCGTGCTGTGGATCGCCGACGACGGCGCGGGGATCGCGCCGGATCGCCAGGCGACGATTTTTGAGCGTTTTGAACGCGGCGACGGCGGCGGCGCCGGGCTGGGCCTGGCGCTGGTCAACGACATCGTGCGCCTGCACGGCGGCTGGGTGGCGCTGGAAAGCGCGCCGGGCGAGGGCACGCGCGTCACCTGTCATCTGCCGCTCAAAGCCGCGTCCGAGCACGCCGCGCCTGAGCTGAGCCTGCCGGTGCGCGACGCCTCGGCCTGATCCGCCGCACGCGTGGGCCGTGTCAGCTGCCCGCCGCGTGAACCGGCGCGGCGGCCCGGCGGGCGGCGTCCGGAGCATCCGGCTCCAGCCCCAGATCGGCGAAGAGGGCGCTGTCCGACGCGATTTCCGGATTGGGCGTGGTGAGCAATTCCTCCCCCACGAAAATCGATCCCGCCCCGGCCAGAAAACACAGCGCTTGCAGCTCCTTGCTCATGGATTCGCGGCCCGCCGAGAGGCGCACCACGCTCTTGGGCATGACCAGACGCGCGGTGGCGATGGCGCGCACGAACTCCAGCCCGTCCAGCGGCGCCGCGCCGGACAGCGGTGTGTTGGCGACGTCCACCAGATGATTGATGGGCACGCTTTCGGGATGGGGGCTGAGGCCGGCAAGCTCGGCCAGAAGGCCGATCCGGTCGTCGCGGCTTTCGCCCATGCCGATAATGCCGCCGCAGCAGATCTGGATGCCCGCCCCGCGCACCCGCGCCAGCGTCTGGATGCGATCGTCCCAGGTGCGGGTGGTGATGATCTGCCTGTAGTATTCCGGCGAGCTGTCGAGATTGTGGTTGTAGAAATCCAGCCCCGCCTCGGCCAGCCGTTCGGCCTGGCCGTCGGCGAGCATGCCCAGCGTCATGCAGGTCTCCATGCCCAGCGCTTTGACCCGCTGGATCATCTCGACGATTTTCGGTTCGTCGCGTTCCTTCAGCTCGCGCCAGGCCGCGCCCATGCAGAAGCGGGTGGCGCCGCCGTCGCGGGCTTCGCGCGCCTTGGTCTCGACGTCATCGGGGTCCATGAGCTTGGAGGCTTTCAGCCCGGTGTCGAAATGGGCCGATTGATTGCAGTAACCGCAATCCTCCGCGCAGCCGCCGGTCTTGATCGACAGGAGGCGCGACTTCTGGACCTTGTTGGGTTGGTGCACGCGGCGATGCAGGCTCTGTGCGGCGAAGATGAGATCGTTGAACGGCGCGTCATAGATCGCCCGTACCTCCTCGCGCGTCCAGTCGAAACGGGGTTCGGCAAGGGCGCTGAGATCAGCTAGAAGGTCGGTCATGACAGGCGATTCCTCCTCAAGAACAGGCGTGCACCCTAAAAAGCCGGCCCCCGGCGAGCAAGGCGTGCGGCGCCCCTCTCTGCTGACGCGGCGCGAAGGGCGCGCGGCCGCTTTCGTCGTGGCGGTGGTGGTCGGGGTGATCGCCATGATCCCCGGCGATTCCGGGCCGCCCACACTGATCGGCTGGGACAAGCTGGACCACGCCGCCGCGTTCGCCTCCATCGCCCTGTTGGCGCGGTGCGGCTGGCCGGGCGTCTCGCGCTGGATCATCGCAGGTCTCGCGCTCGCCTTCGGCCTCGCCATTGAGCTGGCGCAAGCGACCGCCGCGTTGGGCAGGGTGGCGTCGGTGTCCGATCTGGCCGCGGACGGGGTGGGAGTCGCGATCGGATTCGCCCTCGCCTGGGGTCTGGCGCGGAGCGCCCGGGCGCTGCCGTTTCTTGATCGGCGCCGATGAGGCGTCCGCCTCATACGCCCTTTCGCGCCGGCGCCCCGCGCTTCATGCCGGCGCTCGCGCCCATCGATCCGGCGGTCTGGCTCGTCCCGGACAGCGAAGCCCACGTGCTGGACTGGAAGGCGGGCCTTCTGGGCCAGCGCGGTCTCGTGGTCCGCGAGAGCGGGTGCGCAGGAGAGGCTCCGCCCGCCGCCGAGGCGGCGCTGGCGGTGGAGGCCGCCCTTGGTGCGCCGGTCACCGGCGACCTCACCGCGGCGTCCCATCTGGTCAGTGATGATCTTGTGGTGATGGAGCGTGTGGACGGGGCGTGGATCTGCAGCGCGCTGAGCCTGACCGCGCCGACCTTCTTCGCCATCGATGATGTCTTCGGCCACGACCTTCGCGCCCTGCATGGCCCGGTGCCCGACGGCGCGCGCCTGGCGTCGCGCATCGCCCGCGTGTTCGATCATGTGCGCGAAGGTCAGGTTCTGGAGCGGTTCAACTGGACGCTCCAGGCGGGGCCGGAACGGTTCACCCCGGATGCTGCGCCCCTGCGCGCCCTTGCGGCTTGCGCCGACACGGCGAATGCGCTGGACCTTCTGCACCTGCGGGTGGAGCGCCAGACGATCTCCCGCCTGCCGCAAACCGGCGCGGTGCTGTTCACCATCAGGGTCTGCCTGGATTCGCTCGCCGCGCTGTCGCCCGCTGATCGCCCGCTCCTCGCGCAGGCGTGGCGTACGCTGGGACCGGAGGGGCGGGCCTATAAAGGCTGGACCGCGCTGGAGGCGTTGGTGGAGGCCGCGTTTTCGCGCTGGGACGTGTAAGCGCGAGCGCACCTGTCGGCGCTAATAAAAGGGGCGCGAGATCGCTCCCGCGCCCCGGTCTCACAAGGACCTCACTCTGGTCCGGCGATCAGGTGATGATCGACTCGCCTCGCTTGAGCTTCTCGTCGGCCTCGCGGGCCATAACGGCGACGACGCCGGAGAGGAACAGGATGGCCAGAAGGTTCGGGAAGGCCATTGTGGCGTTGGCGATATCGCCGAAGCGCCAGAGCGTCACCGTATCGGTCACCAGGCAGCCGGCGAACACCACCAGCACCCAGACATAACGGATCGGCGTGCTGGTCCAGTCGCCGAACAGATAGCCCGCGGCCTGCTGGGCGTAATAGCTCCAGCCGATAATGGTGGTGAAGGCGAACAGCGCCAGCGACACCGAAATCACCCATTGTCCGCCCGGAATCCCGTTGGCGAAGGCCGATGTGGTGATCGCCGAGGAGTTCAGCGTGGACTGCCAGGCGTACTCCACAACACTGCCGTCTGGGCCGGGATAGGCGCCGGTGGAGACCAGGATCACCAAGGCGGTCATGGTGCAGATCACGATGGTGTCGATGAACACGCCGATCATGGCGATTTCGCCCTGGGCCACCGGCGACTTGGTCTGCGCCGCCGCGTGGGCGATGGGCGCGGAGCCCTGACCGGCCTCGTTGGAGAACAGGCCGCGCGCCACGCCGTAGCGGATCGCCTGCAGCACGCCGTAGCCGGCCGCGCCGCCCACCGCCTGCTCGAATCCGAAGGCGTAGGAGAAGATCGTCGCGAAGGCGTCCGGCACCCTGTCGATGTGCAGGATCAGCACGACCAGGGCGCACAGCACGTAGAAAAGCGCCATGAAGGGCACCACCTTGCCGGCGACCGAGCCGATGGACTTGATCCCGCCGATGATCACCAGGAAGACTAGAGCCGCGAGCACAAGGCCGATCCCCCACTGCGGGATCGTGACGCCCAGCTCCAGCCCGGTCTGGGTGACCGATTCGGTGATGGAGTTCGCCTGGATCATGCCGCCCGTGGCGATGGCCGAGACCAGCGTGCCGACGCAGAACAGGCCGGCCAGCCAGCCGAACGCGCCGCCAAAGCCGGCCTTGCCTTTGTTCAGACCGTTCTTGATGTAGAACATCGGGCCGCCATGGATGCGCCCGTCGGCGTGGGTCTCGCGGTACTTCACGGCCAGGCTGGATTCGGCGAACGCCGCCGCCATGCCCAGCAACGCCGTCATCCACATCCAGAAAATCGCACCCGGCCCGCCCAGCGAGATCGCGGTGGCGACGCCGGCCAGGTTACCGGTGCCCACCTGACCGGAGAGCGCGGTGGACAGCGCCTGCCAGGGGGTGATGTCGCCGTCCTTGCCTTGCGCCTTGCGCCCGGCCCAGAGCTCGCTCAGCGCCGGAACGAAGCGCCGCACGGGCCGGAACCCCAGACGCACCATGAAGTAAAGCCCAGTGCCCAGCAGCACCACGGCCAGAATGCCGACGGGCAGAAGCTGCTCGCCGTTCCAAGTGCCGCCCCAGATGAAGCCGGACACATTGTCGATCAGGGCCGTAAGCCCCTGTATGAATTGAGACACGCCGCTACCCCCGCAAAATTTATAAGGTTTATTACGGTGGAGATTACTGCACGCGGCGAAAAGGAAAAGAGGCCGCATGCGCAACGCGCTGCGGCCTCTTTTTTAGCTCAGATCCGGGTGCCAAATCCCGGTACCAGTTCCCGGTATCAGGACTTCGGTGGATCGGCCGGATCCGCCGGATCGGATGTGGCGTCCGACGCGCTGGGGGCGGGCATGGGCGTCTCGCTCTCCTCCAGCTTGTGACCGCCCTTGTCGCCGGGCCGTGCGCCATGGCGCTTGGCGATGGCGAACACCGTGCCGGACAGGAGCAGCAACGCCAGAAGGTTGGGCGCGGCCATCATCCCGTTGCCGATGGAGGCCACCGTCCAGGCCAGATCATTGGTCCAGACCGCCCCCACAAACACCACCACGCACCACATCACCCGGTAGGCGAAGATCGGCTTGGTGCCGGCCATGAACTCAAGCGCACGCTCGCCATAGAGCGCCCAGCCCAGAATCGTGGTGAAGGCGAACACCATCAGGCCGATGGTGACGATCCACTCCCCGCCCGGAAGCGCGGCGCCGAAGGACTGCGCCGTGACGTCGGCCGCCGAGGCGATGCCCGACTGCCAGACCCGGTCGGTGTCGGCGAGCACGCTGGCATCCACCGCCGCGTCAAAGGCCAGCGGTTCAATCTCGACGCCCGCGGCCTGACAGCCCTGAAGCGCGGTCAGGACCTGCTCGCCGCCATTCGCGATGGAGTCCGCTCGGCCGGAGAGATCAGATTGCGGCGCCGCCAGGTAAAGCCCGGCGATGGAGGTGCCTTCAGGCGCACTGAGCGCGCCCGCGGCTTCGCAATTGCCCAGCGCGGCGCGCGCCGGATTGTACTGGAAGCTGCCCACCGCCGTGAGAATGACCAGCGCCGTCATGGTGCACACCACGATGGTGTCGATGAACGGGCTGAGCATGGCGATGGAGCCCTGCCGGTGCGGGTTGCGCGTCTGGGCGCTGGCGTGGGCGATCGCCGCCGAGCCCAGGCCCGCCTCGTTGGAGAAACTGCCCCGGTTGGCGCCTTCGCGGATCGCGGCGGCCAGGGCCGCTCCGATGAAGCCGCCCGCTGCGGCGCTGCCGGAAAACGCGCCGGTGAAGATCGATCCCAGCGCGGCGGGAACCGCGTCGGCGTTGGCCACCAGCACAATGATGGAGCCCAGCACATAGGCGATCGCCATGAAGGGTACGAGCACCGAGGCGACCTTGGCGATGGACTTCACCCCGCCCACGATCACAAAGAAGACCAGCAGCGCCAGGACAAGGCCGACGATATTCTTGGTCACCGAGAACTCGTTGCCGAACGCCGAGAAGGTTTCCGGAAGGCCGAGGCCCGACAGATTCAGATTGGAATCAAACAGCGCCGCCACCGAATTGGACTGCACCAGATTGCCGGTGCCGAACGCGGCCAGCGCTGTGCAGATGGCGAACACCCAGGCCAGCCAGACCCAGTTCTTACCCAGCCCGTTCTTGATGTAGTACATCGGCCCGCCGACATGCTCGCCGCGATCGTCCACCTCCCGGTAGGTGACCGCGAGCACGGCCTCGGAATATTTCGTCGCCGAGCCCACAAGCGCCGTCATCCACATCCAGAACACGGCGCCGGGACCGCCCAGCGTGATCGCCGTGGCGACACCGGCGATATTGCCGGTGCCGATCGTGGCCGAGAGGGCGGTGAACAGCGCGGCCAGCGGACTGATCTCGCCCTCGCTCTTGTCCTCCTCCTTGGGCTTGGAGAACATCATGGCGAAGGCCGCCGGCAGGCGGTAGATCGGCATGAGTTTCAGGCCGATGGTCAGATAAAGGCCGGTCCCGAACAGAAGCAGGACCAGAACCGGGCTCCAGATCAAGCCGTCAATGGTCCCGAGAATGGATTGCAGGGCTTCCATGGTGCGTCGCTCTTGGCTGCGGCCGCATTGCGTGGCGCGGCGATGGTTCGTGGTCGAATGGGACGCGCGCTCCGACCGGCCCGGCCGACACGCAATCCTCCCCCTCGCATGAAACTGCGAGCCTAGCTGCGCCGGGCGGCCTCGCCAAATGATTTACCTGCATTAACGGTGCTTAGTCGCGTGAGCCGTCCGCCGCGTCCGCCGGATCGCCACCGGCCTCGGAGCTGGAGCCGAGTTCGTCCGCCGATCTTTCCGACCGGAAATACCGGTTTCCATGGGGTTCGGCGCGGCCTTGCGGGTCGGGATGGATCAGCACGTCGGCGGCCGGATAGGCCTCCATGACCCGGCGCTCGGCGCCCACGACAACCTTGTGGGCGGCGGTGAGGCTCTGGTCGGGTTCAAGATCCATGTGCATCTGGATATGGATGAACGGTCCCGACGCGCGGGTGCGCAGCTGGTGTACGCCCAGGACTTTGGGATCGTCGCCGGCCAGCGCGATGATGCGGCGGCGATCGGCGTCTGGCAGTTCCCGGTCCATGAGCGCTTCATAGGCGTTCTTGCCCACTCCAAACGCGGTCCAGAACAGCCATAGCGCCACGGCGAACCCGACGATCGGGTCGGCGCGGTCCACCCCGAAGCTCCCGGCCAGCACCAGCCCCACGATCACCGCGGCGTTGGCGGCCAGGTCGGACACGTAGTGGGCCCGGTCGCCGGTCACCGCCAGCGACTGGGTCTGCTTGATCGCGCGGGCCTGGGCCCAGACGAGACCGATCGTCAGCACGATGGACAGTCCCATAACCGACAGCGCGGTCGTGGTCGCCGAGATCGGCTCGGGATCAAGAAACCGCACCACCGCCTCGCGCATCAACAGTCCGGCTGACAGCGCCACCAGCATGCCCTGAAGCAGGCTGGTCAGCGCTTCGGCTTTGCCGTGGCCGTAGCGGTGCTCGTCATCGGCGGGGCTCGCCGCATAGCGCACGGCGAAAAAGGTGGTCAGCGAGGCCGCAAGATCGAGCGTGGAATCAGCGAGCGAGGCCAGCAACGCCACCGACCCCGACAGCCACCAGGCGATGAGCTTGGCGACCACCAGCGTGGCCGCGACGCTCACCGACAGGGCGGTGACGCGCCCGGTGATCTTGCGCGCCTTGCTGGGATGCAGCCGGCCTGGGCCGGCGTCGAGGGCGTCATGGGGCATGGCGGGAGCCGTTCTGCGAAAATCGGGTGAGGCGGTCTTGGCGCAGCGAGCGCTCCGGCGCACTGTGCCCCGCATTGCAAGCCCACGACAAGTAAGGTGCCCATGGGTCTCGTCCAGCTCCTGATCCTCGCCCTTGTGCAGGGGATCACCGAATTCCTGCCGATTTCGTCTTCGGCCCATCTCATCCTGGCGCCGGAGGTGACGGGCGCCGCCGATCAAGGGCCGCTCATCGACGTCATGGCCCATCTGGGCACGCTGTTGGCGGTGCTGGTGTATTTCCGCCGCGATGTGGTCAGCGTCGTGACCGGCAAGCTGGCGCTGCTGCAGGGCCGGGTCACCGAGGGCGGGCGTCTGGTTCTGCTTATCGCGGTGGCCACGCCGCCCGTGCTGATCGCCGGCGGGGGGCTTTATGTCTCCGGCCTGGCCGACGCCTTGCGCGATCCCCTGGTGATCGCCTGGGCGACGCTGATCTTCGCCCTGCCGCTCTGGCTGGCCGATCATTTCTGCAAGCAGATCAAGACCCCCGAGACCCTGTCCTACAAGGGCGCGTTCCTTATCGGCGTCGCCCAGATGTTCGCCCTCATCCCCGGCGCCAGCCGGTCGGGCGTGACCATGACGGCGGCGCGCGCCCTGTCCATGACGCGCGCTGAAGCGGCGCGATTCTCCATGCTCATGGCCGTGCCGGTGATCGCCGCGTTTGGTCTTCTGGCCGGGATCGAGCTCGCCCGCGGCGCCACGCCGGGCGCCTCGCTCACCGACGGGCTCGTCGTGGCGGGGTTGAGCTTCTTCGCCGCCTGGGCCGCTATCGCGGTGTTGATGCGCGTGGTGGACCGGATCGGCTTTCTGCCCTTCGTGATCTACCGTTTCGCGCTGGCGGGCCTGTTGTTCTGGTGGGTGTTGTAAACAGGAAAAGGCGACCCTTGCGGGCCGCCCTTCCTTGGTCATCAGAGCTTGAACGCCTAGCGGCGGCGGGTGCGCCGGTCGTCTACGATGACGTCTTCATCGTCCAGGATGAACAGGCGCGGATCAAAGCTCACGCCGCGTTCGGCCTCGGTGAGATTGACCTCGGTGAGCCCGCCCATGGCGTCCACCGCAAACCAGCCGGCCAGCACCATGTCGACCGCCGGAGCGGACGGATCGGGATCGTCGAACACCAGCGTCAGGCACCCGTCCACCTCGGCGGCGGGATCCACCAGCGTCACATAGAGCCGACCGCCCGAGCGCCCGGCTTCGGTCACGGATTCAAAGAGTTGATCGGTTCCGCTCAGCAAAAACCGCATGGGCGTGTTGCGTATGGGGGCGCGGTCGATGGTCTCCAGCTGGAAGTCGGCGATCGCCACTGTGGCGCCGTCGGCGACCAGCAAGATGGGCGAAGGGTCGTCATAGTCGAACCGCGCCCGGCCGGGGCGCTGCAGCGACAGCTCGCCGGCGCTCATCGTGCCGTCCGGGGCGGTCTGGAGGAAGCGCGCGCGCAGGGTTTGCAGCCCGTCAAACCAGGCTGCGGCGCGCCTTGCGCCACTCTCGGCCTGGACCTCGATCGAGGCGGAGTCGATCGCCTCGGGTTCGGGCAGGGGGGCGGCCGCCTCGGCTTCGGGCCCGGTTTCGGCTTGCGGTTCAACGCGTTCGCGGTCGGGCTCCACCGCCTGTTCCAAGGCGGGCGGTTCCGATTGATCCCCGGTTTCCGGCTCGGGCGCCTCCTGGGCCGTGGTCACGGCGAAGGCGTCCGACTTGGCCAGAGAAGCCAGCTTGGGGGCGGCGTCCTGCGCTCCGGTGAAGAAAGCCAGGGCCGTGGAGAGGAGAAGGGCTGTCATGTTCATAAAGCCGCTTTTAATCGTGGAAGGCGGCGTCTTAAAGGCCAAGCCGTTCATATTCGCTGCAGGATGCAGATGGTGCGCGCAAAGCTTTGCAAACCCGGTTTCGCGTTTGTACGCTCCAGAGTGAACACTGTTTACCTGTACCGAAAGGCTTGCAATGTCCCTGGCCGACACTCTTGAAAATGCGTCTTTTTCGGCTGACGGGCTCAGCCTCGATCTTCCAGACGGCTGGACCCAGGGGCGGACCGGCTATGGCGGCCTGACCAGCGCGCTGTGCCTGGCCGCCGCCGAGCGCCTCGCCGAGGGCCGTCCGCTGCGCAGCGCCCTGATCGGCTTTGTCGGCCCCAGCGCCGGGCGGGTGGAGGTCGCGGCCGAAAAGCTGCGCGCGGGCCGCACCGCCGCCAGTATCCGCGCACAGCTCTCCAGCGAGCAGGGCCCCGGCGTGGAAGCGTTGTTCACCTTCTCGGCCAGCCGGGAGAGTGCGCTGCACCAGCCCGGTCCCGCCGCCCCCACGCCGCCGCCGCAGCCTGGCGAGCGCGCCCTGGACTTTCCCCCCGAAGCGCCGGCCTTCACCGGCCAGCTGGAGTTTCTCTGGCGGACCGACACCGGCCCCTTCATGGGCTCGAAGAAACCCTATGAGCTGAGCTGGGTGCGCCATCGTGATCCGGCCTCGCGCGATCATCCCCTCGCGCTGATGTGCCTGGCCGACGCCCTGCCGCCGGCGGTCTCGGTGACGCTGTCGGCGTTTGCGCCGCTCTCCTCCATGACCTGGATGATCGATTTTCTCAGCGACGCGCCGCGCACCGAGGACGGCTGGTGGCTTTTGGAGGCGCAGGCCGATCACGCCGCGGGCGGCCATTCCACCCAGGACATGACGATCTGGAACACGGCCGGCGAATGCGTCGCCAAGGGCCGCCAGATGGTCACGGTCTTCGCCTGAGCTTGAACACGGCTTGTACTGGGCGGCCGGCTGGGGCTTTAGTCGAAGCGGACGGGCAAGGATTGTGGATGCAAACGGCGTTCTGGATAGCAGGCGGGCTGGGCGCCGTCCTCATCGCCTTCGCCGGCTTTGTCGCGTGGATGCTTTGGCGCCGGATCACCGGCCAGCATCTGGCGCGCCTGGAGAACCAGCGCCGGCGCGCCCTGATCGAGCCCTATGTGACCACGCTCTACCCGCCCGGCGACGGCCCGCACCCCTGCGTGCTGATCCTGCACGGCTGCGGCGGGGTGCGCCGGGTCAGCCACGCCTACGCCGAGGCGGCGGTGAAGGCCGGCTGCGCGGCGATGATTGTCGACAGCCTGACCCCGCGCGGGATCGATTACGAGATGGCCCTGGCCCAGGTGTGCACCGGCCGGGTGCTGTGGGGGCGCGAGCGGGCGGGCGATCTCTACGCCGCGCTGGACATCGCCCGCGAAGATCCGCGCCTTGATCGCGAGCGGATCGTCCTGGCCGGCTGGAGCCATGGCGCCTGGGCGATTCTCGACGCGCTGGCGCTGGACCATGACGGCCAGGCGCCCGACGGGATGAAGCGCGCGCCCGACGCGCCGTTCAAGGGCGTGACGGGGATTTTCCTGGTCTATCCCTACGCCTCCGGCCCGGCGCTCGTCCGCCGCAAGCCCATCGAGCCGCCCGGCCCTATCGAGGCGATCCTGGTGGAAAACGATTCCATGGCCAGCGAGACCGACGCCGTGGCGGTCTTCGAACAGGCGAAAAAAGACGGCGCCTCGGTGCGCTGGTCCACCTATGGCGGGGTCACCCACGCCTTTGACGAGCCCGACCATCACCCCCAGTCTCTGCTGCGCTATGACAGCGAAGCGACGGCGATGGCCCGCACCCAGTTCGTGGAGTTCCTCAAGCGCCGGCTGAACCCGAAGCCGGCGTGAGGCGGAGCCCTCACGCCTGAGGCGGCGGGTCGGCGTCGAGATTCAGCAGGGGGCCGGAGGGGCCTTCCTCGATCAGCCGGTTCATAAGAATTTGAAAGGCTTCAGGGAAGTGGCGCTGGCGCGCCGCCCAGAATTCGCGGTAGTAGCGCGAGCCCAGATGGTCGGCGAGGTGGGCCTGGGTATGCTCCCAGAAATCGGCCTCGAAGACTTTCTTCGACGCCTGGTAATGCATCACCTGATATCCGCGGGTGAGCATCGTGTAATAGACGTTCAGCTTCACCCGTTCTTCCCGAGTGAACGCGTCGGGACCGCTATCAAGCCCACGAAGGAAAAGCCCGATGATGTCGGGGTTCTCCACGCATTTGAAATGGTCGCGAAAGATCTCGTAATAGCCCGCCGCGGTGGCGGTGCGCTGCTGATCGGCCGCATAGCGCAGCTGCAGCCCGACAAAGACCAGTGACGCCACGATGGCGAGCGACGCGATGACGCCCGAGAGGAAGTAGAGCTGCTCCAGCATGGCCTTACGCGCCGGAGGCGACGAGATCCCAGAACTCGCCTCGATCATTGGTGCGCGGGAAGGGCTCGCGGGGCGCCTCGGCCCCGAGGAAATCGCACAGCGGCGCCCAGCCTTCCTTCACCTGGAAGGTCAGCAATTGCGGCTCCGGGATCGCCGCCTTGACCGCGTCCGCATGGGCCGAAAACCGCTCGGCCAGCGCCTCTTTGGATAGGCCGGCCGGAAATCCGTTCTGATCCAGAAGGCGGCTCACCATGGTGAGCCACGGGTGCATGGGCTCGGGCGCGTCGCCCCGGTTCTCCACCAGCTTGGCGATGGTCGAACTAAAGCTCTCCGCCCAGCTCTCGGGGCTGCGCACGGTCAGCACGAATTTGGCGTCCGGATAGGCCGCGTGAAGCTCGCGGTAAAAGGCCGCCGTCGGCCAATCCACCGCGCTTTGAAAGCCCTCGTAGATGGCCACCCAGTCGGGGGCGCCGTCCAGCGCCGCGTTCCACAGCGCAACCTGCCGATCGCGGTTCTGCAGCACCGCCTCCATGTGGAAGCACGGTCCGATGCCGAGCTGGTTCAGCGCCAGCTTCAGCGAATAGGTTCCAGTGCGGCCAAGCCCTGCGCCGATGATCTTCATGTATGCCCCCATGCCCCGCTCGTGCTTTGTGTGTCGTCTCACGCTCTTAGCACGCCGCCGGCGCCGAAGGCATTTTTTCAGGATGGCCGCTCATTCATGGCGACCCACGCCCCATGCAGACCCCGCTTAAGCGCGAGGGCGAACGGGGTTAGGGTCAGCCCATGCGCGTATTGCACCATTGGCCTCTCGATCCCTGGTCGCGTCAGGTCCGCCTGGCGCTAGCTGAAAAACAGCTCAGCTTCGAGCTGGAGAGCTGGCGTTTCTGGGAAGCGCCGGAGGGACTGCTTGCGCTCAATCCGGCCGGCGTGCCGCCGGTGCTGGAGGATGACGCGCCGGGCGGCCGGGTGGCCATCGCCGATGCGCGCGCGATCCTGGAGTATCTTGAAGAGATCAAGCCGGACCCGCCGCTCCTGCCCGGCGGCCCTATGGAGCGCGCCGAGGCGCGCCGCATCGCCCAGTGGTTTGACCGAAAATTCGACGCCGAGGTGAGCGCCTTCCTGCTCCATGAAAAGCTGGAAAAGCGTATGCAGGGGCTCGGCGCGCCGGACATGGAGGCGATCCGCACGGGCCGTGATTTTCTGCGCTGGCACCTCGATTACATGACCGGCCTTCTGGAGGCGCGCGACGGTCTGGCTGGGCCCCGCTATACGCTGGCCGATCTGGTGGCGGCGGCGCATCTGTCGTGCATCGACTATCTGGGCGATGTGCCCTGGGATGATTTTCCCCCCGCCAAGGCCTGGTATGAGCGCATCAAGTGCCGCCCGGCCTTTCGCGGCCTGCTGGCCGACCGCCTGCCGGGCATGGCCCCGGCGAACGGCTATCAGGATCTGGATTTTTGAGCCTGAGCGCCGCGACCCTCGCCGACCGGGTCCGCGCCCTCGCCCTGGAGGCCGGCTTCACCGAGGCGCGCGTCACCCGCGCCGATGAGGCGTGGGACGCCGAAGACCGCCTGCGCACATTCGTGGGCGAAGGCCGGCACGGGACCATGGCGTGGATGGAGGAGACGCTGGAGCGCCGCGTGCGGCCCACGGCCATGTGGGCGGAGGCGAAATCGGCGGTGGTGGTGGGGCTTGATTACGGGCCTGAGGTCGACCCGCTCAAGATCCTGGAGCGCCGCGACGAGGCGGCGATCAGCGTCTATGCGCAAGGCAAAGACTATCACGACCTTATCAAGAAGTGCCTGAAGCGCTTCGCGCGCGCCTTTCATGAGGAAAGCCGCGCGGCGGTGAAGGTGTTCGTGGACACGGCCCCGCTCATGGAAAAGCCGCTGGCGGCCAAGTCCGGGCTGGGGTGGCAGGGCAAGCACACCAATCTGGTGAGCCGGCGCCATGGCAGCTGGCTGTTTCTGGGCGTGATGCTCACCGAAGCCGAGCTCGCGCCCGATGCGCCGGAAACCGACCATTGCGGCTCGTGCCGGGACTGCCTTGATGTCTGCCCGACCAAGGCCTTCCCCGCGCCCTACCAGATCGACGCGCGTCGCTGCATCTCCTACCTCACCATTGAGCATAAGGGCCCGATTCCGCTTGAGTTTCGCGAGGCCATGGGAAACCGCATCTATGGCTGCGATGACTGCCTGGCGGTGTGCCCGTGGAACAAGTTTGCGCGGGTGACGCAGGAGACCGCCTTTCATCCCCGTGATGAATTGCAGGGCCCGAAGCTGGTGGAGCTGGCCGGCCTCGATGATGCGGGGTTTCGCGCATATTTTCGCGGCTCACCGATCAAGCGGATCGGGCGGGATCGCTTTGTCAGGAATGTGCTGATCGCGCTGGGCAATTCGGGCGACCCCGCGCTTCTAACCGCCGTCCTGCCGCTCCTTGAGGATGACAGCGCCCTGGTGCGCGGCGCCGCGGTGTGGGCGCTCTCCCGGCTTGATGACGCCCGGCTCGCGGCGGAGCGCGGCGCGCGGGCGGCGGGTGAAGCGGATGCGGATGTGCGCGCGGAGTGGGGCGTTTAGGGGTTTCCAGCTTTGCGCTTGAGGCCTCACCCCACCCGTCAGGCTTCGCCTGACACCCTCCCCATTCAGGGGAGGGACAGAGAGCGCGGCATGAGAGCCCCTAGCCCACGCCCTTCATGACGCGCCGGCGCTGGACGCTGGAGGGGATGTTCATGGCTTCGCGGTATTTGGCGACCGTGCGCCGGGCGATTTCAACGCCGTCGGCGTGCAGGCGCTCGACGATGCGGTCGTCGCTCATCACCTCGTCCACCGTTTCGGTGTCGATCATCGCCTTGATGCGGAAGCGCACCGCCTCGGCCGAATAGGCCTCGCCGCCGTCGGAAGAGGGGATGGAGGAGGTGAAGAAGTATTTCAGCTCGAACAGGCCGCGCGGCGTGGCGATATACTTGTTGGAGGTGACCCGGCTCACCGTGCTCTCGTGCAGATCCACCGCGTCGGCGACGGTCTTCAGATTGAGCGGGCGCAGCCAGGCGACGCCCTTGGCGAAGAAGGCGTCCTGCTGGCGCACGATCTCGCTGGAGACCTTCAGGATGGTGCGCGCGCGCTGATCGAGGCTCTTCACCAGCCAGCTGGCGTTCTGGGCGCACTGGGTGATGAAGACCTTCTCGTCCTCGGTGCGCGCGGCCCTGCCGATCTGGGCGGCGTAGCGGTTGTTCATCAGGACGCGCGGCAGCGTGTCGGTGTTCAGCTCCACCGCCCAGCCGCCGTCCGGGCGCTCGCGCACCGTGACGTCGGGCTCGACGGCGCGCGTGGGATCGGAGCCGAAGCCCAGGCCCGGCTTGGGCGTCAGGCGCTTCAGCTCGGCGATCATGTCGGTGAGGTCTTCGGCGTCCACCTCGCAGGCGGCTTTCAGAGCGGCGTAGTCGTGCTTGGCCAGGAGCGCAAGATTGTCCACAAGCGCGGCCATGGCCGGGTCCAGCCGGTCGCGATCCTTCAGCTGCAGCGCCAGGCAGTCCTGCAGCGAGCGGGCCATGACGCCGGCCGGTTCAAACTGCTGCAGCCGGTCCAGGATCGCCTCGACTTCGGAGCGGGTGACGCCCAGGCGCCGGGCGGTTTCGTCCAGATCGGCGCGGAAATAGCCGTCGTCTTCGGTCAGATCGATGAGATGGGCCGCGATCATGCGGTCGGACGCCACCAGCGCCAGAACGGCGAGCTGGTCGTGCAGATGTTCGCGCAGGGTCTTTTCCCGGCTGGAATTGGCCGCGGCGTCGAATTCCTCGCCGTCAAACCCGCCGCCGCCCTTGCCGGCGCGGCTCCAGTCCACCGATCCGCCAGCGTCGGCGCCGGCCATGTCGGATTTGGAATCCGAGTACATGGCCTCGCGATCGGCGTCCAAGGCCTCGTCGGCCTTGCCCGGCGCGTCAAAGCTCAGCTCGCCGGACTCCGCCTTGGCGGCGATTTCAGGATCGGCGCGCTCGGCGTCAGCGGCGTCGGTGCGCTCATCGCGCTCGAGAAGCGGATTGCGCTCCAGCTCTTCCTCGACGAAGGCGTTGATTTCCATGTTGTTGAGCTGCAGCAGCTTGATCGCTTGCTGCAGCTGGGGCGTCATGACGAGCCCCTGGCCCTGGCGCGCCTCGAGTTTTTGTCCGAGCCCCGCCATGTCCCCTCCTACTGAAACCGCTCGCCGAGATAATAGCGGCGCACGTTCGCGTCGCTGCGCACATCCTCCGGCGCGCCTTCGAACAGGACCTCGCCGTCATGGATGATCGTGGCGCGGTCGCAGATCTCCAGCGTTTCGCGCACATTGTGGTCGGTGATCAGGATGCCGATGCCGCGCGCCTTGAGATACTCGATCAGGTCGCGAATGTCGGCGATGGCCAGAGGATCGATTCCGGCGAAGGGCTCGTCCAGCAGCATGAAGCTGGGCTGGGCGGCGAGCGCGCGGGCGATCTCCACGCGGCGGCGTTCCCCGCCGGAGAGCGCCATGGCCGGGCTGTCCTTGATGTGTGCGATGTGCAGCTCTTCCATGAGCTGCTCGACCAGCGCCGCGCGGCGCTTTCTGTCGGGTTCCACGATCTCGGCGACGGCGGCGATATTGTCGTAGACCGACAGCCCGCGGAAGATCGAGGCTTCCTGCGGCAGATATCCGATGCCCAGCCTGGCGCGCTGGTACATGGGCAGCTCTGTTATGTTTTCGCCGTCGAGCATTATCGTCCCGCTATCGGCCTTGATCAGGCCGGTGATCATATAAAAGCAGGTGGTCTTGCCCGCGCCGTTGGGTCCGAGAAGTCCGGCCACCTCGCCGCGTTTGAGCGACAAAGAGACGTTCTTGACCACCGCGCGCCGGCCATAGCTTTTCGCCAGACCTTCGACGCGGACGCCTTCTTTCTCGGACGCCGTGGCCGCGGGCGCGGCCGACCTGCTCGCCGTATCGGCCATACTGGCCCCCTTGAGGCTAAGAATTGGTGAAGCGGTCAGTTTCCGGTCTCGTCGGACGACGCGGAAAGCTCGGCGCCGGGCCCGTTCTCGCTGTCGAACGGTTCGGGGCCGTCGCCGGGAATCTCCGGCTGCACACATTCTCCGGTCGGGGGCGTTTCACCCTCCTGGCCGGGGTCCTCGAAGAACACCGAGCGCACGCGCTCATTGTCCCCGGTTCCGCCGCCGGTCAGGCGCGCGGCGCCGCCGTCGAGATCGGCCACCAGGCGCTCGCCGGTGGACACGTTGCAGCCCTGGGTGAGCACCACCGAGCCTTCAAGCGTGATCGTTCCGGCTTCCAGATCGTAGACGCCGCTGTCGCCCCGGGCGATCTCCGCGCCGGTGATGTAGAACACGTCGCCATTGGCCAGGATGCGCTGGATCGGACCGAACCCGCCGCCGTCGCGCCGGGTGAAGAACACTTCCAGCCGGTCGGCGCGCAGGCGCGTATCGCCGCGCACGGCGTTGACGTCGCCTTCATAGACCAGCCGGCCTTCGCGTTCGAACCCTTCAAAGTTCGCCGCGCTGATGTCGAGCGGGCCGGTCGCGGGCGCCCGTGGCGCCAGCTGCGCAAACCCGGCGCCGGTCAAGGTCAGGGTCGCCGCGGCGGCGGCGATTAGGATGCGGTACATGGTCTGGCCCTCCTCAAGGCGCGTCCCCGGCCTCTTCATTCATATAAAGCCTGGTCCGCACGCCGTTTTCCAGCACGATCCTGCGGCCGTCATCATGGATTTCAAACCGGCCGGCGCGCACCGCCCCCCAGGGCGCCTCGCCGTATACGCCTTCCTCGCCGCTGATCACGCCTTCATTAAGGCGAATCAGGGCCGAATGGGTGGAGAGGGCGTAGCCTGACCGCGTGGTCAGCTCCACGTCCTGGCGCAAGAAAAGACTTTGTTCGGTCTCGTCGAACACGCCGGTGGCGGCGAGCACCTGGGACGCTTGATCGGCGTCGGCTTCGAACAGGGCGTAGTCCAGCGAGGGCGAATCCAGGTCCGCGACCGCGCCCAGTCCGCCGCTTCGCCGCGCCGCCGAGAGGGCGGTCAGGACGAAAGGCCGTCCGCCTTCGTCGCGGCCCACAAAGCGCGGATTGACGATTCGTTCGCCGCCTGTGAGCTCAATGGCGGGCTGGTCCGGCTGGCCGGACCCGGACAGCAGGATCTGCAGAACCGCGTTCAGCGCCAGCGCGCCCATGACCGCCAGCAGCACGATACGCAGACCGCGCACCAGGCCGGTGCGCCGCCGGGCGCCGGCCAGCGAGCGGGCGCGGCGCTGTCCGATCAGGGACGTTTCGGCGAAGTCGGCGGTCTCGGCGGTCATGGGGCTCTCGCGTCACGAATGGGCGAAGATGTCGGTGTCCTGCCAGCCGGCCAGATCCAGCCTGGCGCGCGTCGCCAGGAAGTCGAAACAGGCGCGCGCCATGTCCATGCGGCCTTCGCGCTCCAGCATCGCGGCGAGCCCGTCGGCGATGGCGTGCAGGTGCAGCACGTCCGAGGCCGCGTAGGCGAGCTGGGCGTCGGTGAGCGTGGCGGCGGCCCAGTCCGAGCTCTGCTGCTGCTTGGAGAGCTCCACCCCGGCGATTTCGCGCGCCACGTCCTTCAGACCGTGCCGGTCGGTATAGGTGCGCACCAGTTTCGACGCGATCTTGGTGCAGAAGACCGGCGTGGTCTCCACGCCCAGATCGCGCAGGCACACCGCTACGTCGAAGCGGGCGAAGTGAAACAGCTTCTCCACCCCGTCATCGGCCAGCAGGCGCTTGAGATTGGGGCAGTCATAGGACGCCCGGTCCAGTTGCACGATATGGGCGTCGCCGTCTCCGGCCGACAGCTGCACCAGGCAGACCTGGTCGCGCACCAGCGACAATCCTTGAGTCTCGGTGTCCACGGCGATCCGGCGGCCCAGATCGAGAGCGGCGGGAAGATCGCCTTTGTGCAAATGAATGGTCATGAAGCAAATCGCAGTTCGTGGTTAATTGCGGGAGGCGCCCCGTAAGGCCTCATCACGTATCAGGCTTTCGCGCGCCCGCGTCAACGCGCCGGCGTTTTTGCATGACGGTCCCCCTGCAGGCGGGGGTTTCGCGGTTTTCGCAGTTCCCTCATATGTAGCGTCCTTACTGAATTGATTCAGAAGCTGCGCCGAGACTCTCTCCATCATGGACGCCTCCACATTTTCGCGATCGGTAGACGTGCAGTACGAAGACGGCTCCGGATTGGTGACCGTCGCCTTCAAGGGCCCGGTGAGCCGCGCCGATTTTGACGCCGGGCAGGAGAAACTCCGCCTCGCGACTGAGGGCCGCACCGTCAACGCGATCATCCTCGACGCCCGCCATTCCGTGCCGGCTTACTCGCCTGGCGAGCTCGCGGACTCTGTGGAGCGGACGCTGGACGAGATTGCGCCGAAGCGCTGCGCCTTCGTCTCGACCCAGGCCCGCGCCGAGTCGCTGACGGTGATAGAGATGGTGAGCTTTCCCTTCGCCGTGCGCGTACAGGCCTTTGCAGACATGGACGCTGCGCGCGCCTGGGTCAGCGCCGCGCTCTAGGCGCCCGCCCTGGCTTGCAGGGCCGCGCGAGCCGGTTTCGCCTTGTCCGGCGCTTCAAACGCGGCCTAGGCTGACTCCCGGCGAAATTGGGGCGGGATGAGCTTTCAAGGCCAGAACCTTCAAGGCGGACGTGCGCCGCAATGCAGTCTGTGCCGGCGTGCCGGACCGGGCATGTCTATTTTCATGTGCTCGAGCTGAGCGAGTACGTTAGCGAGAAATTCGACGCAAAAGTGCGCGACGCGGTGGAGAACGGCGTCGGCGTCGCGCCCTGCCCCGCCTGCGGCGCGCTTGACGCCGAAATGCCTCAGGCCCACCACAAGGCCTTGCTGGGCCATCTGGGCGGCGTTGCGGTGTCACAGTGGGCATATTGCTGTTCTGCCGGATGATGTCCGCGCAGGGCGCGCTGCTCTATATTCTGGCGGCGATCGGCGCCCTGTCCCTGCTTGGCTATCTGATTGCGATTGCAAGCTGGGCCGTCGCGCCGCGCAGGATGCGCAAGCACTCCATCATCCCGGGCCGGCAGGTGGAGGCCTCGGGCGAGGCCCGCGAAAAGCTCGCCGCCTGGGCGGCGAAGGGTCCGCTGGGCTAAGCCAGCGCCGCCACACCTAGCACCGCTTCAAGGTCGCCGTCGACGAACACGCCGGCGCTTAAGCGGCCGCCATAGACCGCCCCCGTGTCCAGACCCACGCGGTGCTTATGGATGGCCGGCGCCTCGACCGGGGTGTGCCCGTGGACCACCCGCAGACCTTCCACCCAGAGCGCCCCGTCGGCGGCCATGAAGCGGGGATGGCGCGACCATAGGAACACCTCGCGCACGGTCCGGGACAGCGCATCGTGGGGGCGCACCCCGGCATGGACGAAGAACAGCCCGTCGTGATCGTCGCGGTGATAGACCGGGCGGTCCTCGAGAATCGTCAGCAGGAAATCACAATGGGCGTCCGGAATGCAGTCCAGGCGCAGCCAGAACTCGCCGCCGGGCTGGGCGTCGGCGCCATAGCTGCGCAGCGTCTGTTCGCCGCCATTGCGCCACCAGTCCCGCGCCCGGCTCTCGCGGTGACCGCCCCGGGCCGCCAGCGCGTCGAACATGAGTTGTTCGTGATTGCCCGGCAGCACTACCTGCCCGGCGGCGTCCAGCGCCATCGCAAGCTCCATGGCGGTTTTGCTGTCGGGCCCGCGGTCCACATAGTCACCGAGCATGACGATCCGCCACGCCCGCGATACCGCTCGCTTGGACGCGTCGGACTCTATGAGATCAAGGAGCTGGTCGAGTTCGGCGGCGCAGCCATGTACGTCGCCCACGGCGTAATAGAGCATGCCTTCAAGACTCCGCCCGCCGGTTTCTTGTTGCAAGCTGATCCAGTGCGACGCCGGAGCGGGCGCCCCAGTGCCGTCAGAGGCGCCGGCAAGCCGAAAACAGACCGTTTCCGCCCGGTAAACACCGCCAACCTTGAGACTTGGGGCGTGAGTCCTACCCTTCTGGCCGGCTGCGGCGCTGCGCCGCACAGGGAAATGGCAGGGGAAATATGAGCCTTCGAGCCGTCATCACCGCCATTGCGGGCGTCTGTGCGCTCGCGGCGTGCGAAGATCAGGACGCGGCGCAGTCGGGCGAGGCGCGCGAGGACGAGTCGGTGCGCGTCATCGCCCAAAGCGTCGAGTATCAGCGCGCGGCTCGCCGGGTTGAAGTGGTCGGCACGGCGAGTGCGCGCCAGAGCGCGGTGATCTATCCCGAAACCAGCGGACAGGTCACCGAAATCCTGTTTGAAGCCGGCGATCGCGTTGAAGGCGGCACGGCGCTCCTGCAGCTTGAGTCCGAAGCCGAACGCCTGGCCGTCCGCCTGGCCCAGGTGGAGGTGGATCAGGCCGAGCAATTGCTGGCGCGCTATCGCCGGATCGAAAATACCGGCGCGGTGTCTGCGGCCCAGATCGACGAGGCGCGCACGGCGCTGAGCGCGGCTGGAATTGATCTGGAGAGCGCGCAGCTCGCTCTCGACAAGCGCCGCGTTGAAGCGCCTTTCGCCGGCTATACCGGTCTGACGGATGTCGATGCGGGTGCGCGGATCAGTGCCGACACGGTCATCACAAATCTTGATGATCGCTCGGTCCTGCGCATTGATTTCGAGGTCCCCGAAGAAGTGTTCGGACAGGTCTCGCGCGGCGATGTGATCCCCGTCACCGCGTTTTCCCGGCCCGATCAGCCGGAAACCGCCACCGTGCGCACTGTGAACTCGCGCATTGATCCTGATCGCCGGGTGTTCACCGTGCGGGCCGAAATTCCCAATGAGGACGACCGCCTGCGTCCGGGCATGAGCTTTCGCGTGCAGTTCGAGACGCTGGGCGAGGCGCTTCCCGCAGTGCCCGAAACCGCGATCCTGTGGGGCGGGAACGGGTCCTATGTCTGGGCGATCGAAGACGGTCAGGCCACACGGCGCTCCGTCACCATCGTCACCCGCCAGCCTGGACGCGTGCTGGTGCGCGCCGATCTGGCGGCAGGCTCGTCCATTGTCGCCGAGGGCGTCCAGAAAGTCCGCGAAGGCACGTCCGTGACCGATGTCGCAGACACCGGTCCGGGCGCACCCACGCTGAGCGCGCCGGGGTCCGGCGCCGGCTCGACGGCGGAGGCGGGCTGATGGCGTCTGGACTGGGAGACCTGCCCGGCCTGTCGGTGCGCCGGCCGATCCTGGCGTGCGTGGCCAACCTTCTGATCGTCATCGCGGGCTTCGCCGCCCTGTTCGGAATCGATGTGCGCGAACTGCCCGATGTGGACCGGCCGGTGGTCACGGTGACCGCCAGCTATCCCGGGGCCGCGCCCGAAACCGTGGACGCGGAGGTGACGCGCGTGCTTGAGGGCGCCGTGGCGCGGGTGCCCGGCGTTGATGATATCCGCTCTTCGAGCGAGGAGAATTCAACCCGCATTCGCGTGCGTTTCCGTCCCGGTATCGATCTGGACACCGCGGCGTCCGACGCGCGCGAGGCGGTGAGCCGCGTCGAGCGCAGTCTTCCCGACCGGGTGCAAGACGTGAATGTGGTCAAGGCCGACAACGACGCGGAGCCTGTCCTGCGGGTGGCTCTGGTGGCTGATGTCTTTGACGAGGCCGCTTTGACCGAGCGCATTGAAAACGACATCGCCCCGGCCTTTCTGGCGATCGACGGGGTGGCGACCGTGACCCAGTTCGGCGCCCGCCAGCGCCAGTTGCGCGTGGTGATCGATCCTTTACGCCTGTCGCGCTTCGGGCTCACCGTGTCCGATGTGGCCGACGCGCTGGAGCAGGCGCCCTATGACGTGCCCGTGGGCAGTTTCGACGCCCAGGACCAGAGCCTTCTGGTGCGCGCCGAGGCCGTGGCCGGCACGCCTGAGCTCATCGAGGAGGTGATCATCTCCGGCGAGACCAGCGTCGGCGATGTGGCGGATGCGTTCTTCGGCCCCGCCGACGCGACGAATTTCGTGCGTCTGAACGGCGATCCCATCATCGGATTCGGGGTCGTGCGTCAGGCCCAGTCCAACACCATCGAAATCGCCCAGGCGGCGCGCGAGGTGGTCGACCAGATGAATGCGCGCTTTGATGATGTGGAGCTGGTCATCACCTCAGATGATGCGGTGTTCATCGAGCGCTCGGTGAGCGAGGTGCTGATCACGCTGGCCTTCACCACGCTGATCGTGGTGGCGACGATCTGGCTGTTCTTCGGCTCCCTGCGCGCCACGCTGATTCCGTCCCTGGCCATCCCCACCGCGCTGATCGGCAGTCTGGCCGGGATCTGGGTTCTGGGGTTCTCGATCAACATCCTGACGCTGCTGGCCCTGGTGCTGGCCACCGGGCTGATCGTCGACGACGCCATCGTCGTGCTTGAAAACATTCAGCGAAAGCAGAAGCAGGGCGTCAAGCGCCAGGCCGCTGCGGTGCTGGGCACGCGCCAGGTCTTCTTCGCCGTGGTCGCCACCACCGCGGTGTTGGTCTCGGTCTTCGTGCCGATCTCCTTCCTGCCTTCCACCGCCGGACGGCTGTTTCGCGAATTCGGGATCACGCTGGCGCTGGCGGTGACGATCTCGTCCTTCGTGGCGCTGACCCTGGTCCCGGCGCTGGGCGCGCGGCTGTCTATGGCGAAGGAGCCCAAGGGCGTTGAAAAACGCCTCACCGCGGTCGGCGGCTGGATCGTCCGGCGCTATGAGCAGAGCCTGAAGGCCGCGCTGGCAATGCCGTGGATCACGGTGACGATCGCCCTGGCTGCGGTGATCGGCGCGGTGCTTGCGGTCCTGACGCTGGACCGCGAGCTGGTGCCGGAAGAAGACCGCGGCGAGGTGTCGATCTTCGCCTCCGGCCCGGACGGGGTGGACTTGAGCTATATGGACGAAGAGGCCGCCGAGATCGAAGCGGTGCTCCAGCCCTATATCGACTCAGGCCTGATCCGCTCGCTCTACACCGTGGTGGGCCGCTATGACCCAAACCGCATCGGCATGACCGCGACCCTGGCGCCCTGGGATGAGCGCGACACCAGTCAGCAGGAGTTGATCCAGGCGCTGCGCGGCCCGCTCGATGAAATCCCCGGCTCGCGTGTCTCGGTGTTCGGGCGCGGCAGTCTGGATGTGGGCGGCGGCCGGCGTAGCGGTCTGGAAGTGGCGCTCACCGGTCAGGACTATGACGACATCTACGCCGCCGGCCGGGCGCTGGTGGAGCTGATCGAGACCGAGAGCGACATTCTGGCCAATCCCGAGCTGTCCTATCAGCCCACCCAGCCGCAGATCTCCATCCGCATCGACCGGCGCCGGGCCAATGATCTGGGCGTCTCGCTTCAGGATCTGTCGCAGACCCTGCGCGTGATGGTGGGCGGGGACGATCTGGTGGATCTGTCGGTGCGCGATCAGGCGATCACGATCTTCCTCACCGCCGAGAACAGCGCGATCCGTGATCCGTCTGATCTGCGTAATCTGTTCGTCCGCTCCGACGCCGGCGATCTGGTGGCCATCTCCAGCCTCACGACTTTTGTGGAGGAGGGCGTCGCCGCCGAGCTGGACCGCACCGAACAGCGCCGCGCCATCGAGCTGGAGGCCGACATCGCGCCGGGCGTGCCGCTCGCTGACGCCGTGGCCGAGATCGAGCGTCTCGCCGCGCAGAGCCTGCCTGAGCGCATCGAGATGATTTTGCAAGGCGAGGCGGAGACGCTGGGGGAGACATCGCGCGATCTTCTGTACACGTACCTGTTCGCCTTTGTGATCGTCTTCCTGGTGCTGGCCGCCCAGTTTGAAAGCCTCACCAGCCCCGTCGTGGTGATCCTCACCGTGCCGTTCGGGCTCGCGGCGGCGATCTATGCGCTGTTTCTCACCGGGACCTCGCTGAACCTCTTCTCCCAGATCGGGCTTGTGATGCTCATCGGGTTAATGGCCAAGAACGGCATCCTGCTGGTGGAGTTCGCCGACCAGCGCCGCGCCGAGGGCGACAGCGTGCGCGAGGCGATCGGCGAGGCCGCCAAGGTGCGCCTGCGCCCGATCATGATGACGCTGATCTCCACCGTGCTGGGCGCCGTGCCGCTGATCCTCTCCGCCGGCGCCGGCGCCGAAGCGCGCCAGGCCATCGGCTGGACGGTGTTCGCCGGGCTCGGCCTGTCGGGGATCTTCACGCTGTATCTGACCCCGGTCGTGTATCTGGGCATCGCCCGGCTCGGGCGGCCGCGCACGCAAGGCCTCAAGGAGCTTGAGACCGAGCTGGAGCGGGTGGACGGCGAGGGCGCCGCGTCATGAGCCGCGCCGTTTCGCTATCCGCCGCGCTCTTCGCGAGCGTGCTGAGCGCCTGCGCCACGGGTCCTGAGCCGGGTCCGGAGCCGCGCATCACCGCGCCGGACCTGCCGCCGGCCTACGCCCAGGCGCCGGGCGCCGGGCCTGCCGCCAATCAGGGCGTTTCGCCGGGAGACGTCTGGTGGACCGGCTTTGACGATCCCGCGCTCGCCACCCTCATCGAAACGGGGTTGGCGCAAAATCGCGACATCGCCGCCGCGCTGGCCAGGCTGGACGCCGCCAGCGCGCAGATCACTGCGGCGCGCGCCGGGCTTTTCCCGCGCCTTGATGGTGAGGCGTCGATTGATGCGCGCACCGAGCCGGGCGGCGGCGGGCTGGACACCAGCGCGGCGGCGGCGGGCCTGTTCTCCTTCACGCCGGACCTGTTCGGGCGCCAGCGCCGCGCCATCGAGGCCGCGCGCGCCGATGCGGCCTCACAGGAAGCGCTGGCCGCCGATGTGCGACGGCTCACGGCCGCCTCCATCGCCTCGCAATACCTCGCTCTGGCGCGAGCCCAGGCGCGCTTTGCGCTGCTGGAAACCTCGCTGGATCTGCAGCGCCAGACCCTGGACATCGTGCGCCAGCGCTTTGAAGCCGGCCTCTCGGCGGGGCTGGACGTGCAGCGCGCCGAGGCAGATCTCGCCCGGACGCAGGCCCAGCGCGGCACGCTGATTATCGCGCGGGCAGAGGCGCTGAACGCCCTTGCAGTGCTGTCGGGCCGCACGCTTTCCGGCTGGGATGTGCCGGAGCCGGACGCCATCCCGAGCTTTACCCGCGACATCGCCCCCGGCGTGCCCGCCGCCCTGCTGCGCGGGCGCCCCGACATACGCGCCGCTGAAGCCGATCTGGCGGCGGCGCTGGCGCGGGTGGGTGTGGCGCGCGCCGCGCTCTACCCGCAGCTTTCGCTGCCGGGCTCGATCACCGCCGATCTCGGCGCTGCCGATTTTGCCGACACCATCACCGCCCAGATCGCGGCGGTGCTGGACATTCCGCTGTTCGACGCCGGCGCGCGCCGGGCGGGCCTCACCGCGTCCCAAGCGCTCGCCGCTGCGGCGCTCGCCGATTACGAGCAGGCGGTGCTGGTCGCCGTGGCCGATGTGGAAACCGCCCTGGCGCGCATCGACGCCATCGAAGCGCGGCGCCAAGAGCTTGCCCGCGCCGTCACCGCCAGCGAACGCGCATTTGACCAGCTCAACGCCCTCTACCGTGAGGGCCTGGCCACCTTCATCGACATCCTCGACGCCCAGCGCACCCTCATCGACAGCCGCGAAGCCGCGGTGAACGCCGACGCTGAACTCGCCCAGGCCGTGATTGATCTCTACGCGGCGCTGGGGGCGGACGACGCCGAGGCGAGCTAGCGGCGTAGGGGCGCAAAGCGCCGTCTCCTCAATGCAGACTCGACTCATCCCCAGACTCGCGCTTGGCTTGCAGGAGTTTTTGGCGTGAGGCGTGACGGTGAAGCAGACTCGACAACTGTTTGAAGAAGTTGCCGGCAGCGGTTGCCTCGCCATGGCGGGTCTCGTCCCCGATGGGGGCGTAGCGCTGGCCGGAGCCGGGCTGATCCTCGCCTTCAAGGATCGATTCAGGAGCGCCGATGAACGGGTGATCAATGACACGATCAAGCGCGTCGTCGCCCGCGCCCGAGACAAGCTGGTCCTGTTCAAGCGCCCTGTGGACGATTACGCTTGGGCGCGCATCGAGGCGGAGAACGCCACGCGCCGCATCGTCATGGAGGCGCTCCCCGCCGCCCTGCCATACCGCACCCGCATCGTGGAGACGGCGTTCGACGTCGATACCCTCGCAGGCGAGACGCTTGCCCGCCTTGGCGAAGGCACGAACCGGCGGCTGGATCTCGATAACGCTGAGCAGCGCGTCGTCGCCGACGCCCATGTCCGCGCCTTCCTGATCGCCCTGAAGGCGGAGCGCGACTTTCTTGAGCATCTGAGCCCGGACCTCACGCTGGAAATCGCCGCTGATGTGAAGGCCCTGCGCGCCGAGCTTCAGGCGCTTGCCGACAAGGTCGCGGCGGACAAGCACGTGCCGGTGGGGACCCTGCGCACCATCGCGCGCACGTTCGACCAGTCCCTGAAGGGGGAGTACGAAAAGGACGATCTGGTCGATTTCCTCCAGGACAAGGCGCTCGAATACCGCGATCTGTCCGCGAAGATCGGGCGGGGGATGAACATATCGCCGGAGATCGGGCGCTTGCGCGGCGAAGCTAAAAACGCCCTCGACGCCGGCCAGTTTGACGCCGCCCGTGCTATGCTTAAACAGGCCCGCGAGCAGCAGACCGCCCTGCGACAGGAGCAGGAAGCCGAAGCCGCACAACGCCGCACCGAAGAAGTCGAGCTGCTCACCGAAGAGGCGAAAGCCGCCGAACTCGCCCTGGACTACACGGCGGCGGGGGACGCCTATATGCTGGCCCTGGACCTTCTCAAACAGGACGATCCTGACGCCGCAGCGGCGCTTGCCTTCAAGGCGGCGATTGGGTTTGTCGAAGACGCCCAGCAGCTTGGCGATAATGGCGGGATGGAACGGGCCATCGCGCTGTACGAAGCGCGCCTCAGCCTGAAGCCGAAAACGCAAGCCCCGGCTGACTGGGCCATGACCCAGAACAATCTCGGCGCCGTCTTGCAGGTGCTGGGCCGGCGGCGCGGCGATGAGGCGACTCTGAAGCGCGCGGTGGATGCCTACGACGCCGCGCTCACCGTGCGCACCCGGGACGCCAACCCGGTGGCCTGGGCCGAGACACAGAATAACCTCGGCGCTGCCCTGTCTGTTCTGGGCCAGCGGCGCGGCGGTGAGGCGACCTTGCAGGTCGCAGTGGATGCCTACGACGCTGCGCTCACCGTGCGCACCCGGGACGCCGCCCCGCTGTACTGGGCCACGACGCAGAATAACCTCGGCGCTGCCCTGTCTATGCTGGGCGAGCGGCGTGGCGATGAGGCGACCCTGCAGCGCGCCTTAGAGGCTTATGAAGGCGCCCTCACCGTTTACACCCAAGACGCCGCCCCGGTGGATTGGGCCATGACCCAGAACAATCGCGGCAATGCCCTGCACGTGCTGGGCGAGCGGCGCGGCGATGAGGCGACCCTGCAGCGCGCCGTGGACGCCTATAACGCCTCCCTCGCCGTGCGCACCCAGGACGCCTCCCCGGTGGAGTGGGCGACGACCCAGACCAATCTCGGCCTTGTCCTGCAGGTGCTGGGCCGGCAGAGTGGCGATGCAGCGACCCTGCAGCGCGCTGTTGCCGCCTATGACGTCGCCCTGACCGTGCTCACCCGCGACGCCAACCCGGTGGCTTGGGCCGCGACCCAGAACAATCTCGGCAATGCTCTGCTGGTAGCGGGTGGGTGGAATGGCGATGAGGCGATCCTACAGCGCGCCGTGGACGCCTATGAGGCCGCCCTCAGCGTGCGCCCTCGGGACGCCAACCCGGTGGCTTGGGCCGGGACCCAGAACAATCTTGGCAATGCTCTGCTGCTAGCTGGCGAGCGAAACGGCGTTGAGGCGACCCTGCAGCGCGCCGTGGACGCCTATGAGGCCGCCCTGACCGTCTACACTTGGGACGCCAACCCGGTGAACTGGGCCATGACCCAGAATAACCTCGGCAATGTCCTGTCTGTGCTTGGCGAGCGGCGCGGCGACGAGGCTACCCTGCAGCGCGCCGTGGATGCCTGTGAGGCCGCCCTCACCGTGCGCACCGCGGACGCAGCCCCGGTGGATTGGGCGGGGACCCAGACCAATCTCGGCAATGTCCTGCAGGTGCTGGGCCAGCGAAGCGGCGATGAGGCGACCCTGCAGCGCGCCGTGGATGCCTATGAGGCCGCCCTCACCGTGCGCAACCGGGACGCCGCCCCGGTGGATTGGGCCAATACCCAGAACAATCTCGGCGTCGTCCTGTCTGTGCTGGGCGCTGTGGACGCGCATGAGGCGGCGCTGGCCATGTTTGAGGCGGTGGGGCACACCGCCTATGCGGACAGCGCGCGGGGCAATCGCGACCGGGCGCAGGCGGCGCTGGACCGGTTGCGGGGCGGGTGAGGGTGCGCCCGCACCCCGGACTTGGTCCGGGGGAGGAGCGAAAGCCTGGACAGGCTTGAGCATCAGGAAAAAAGGCCCCTGCCGGGGCATTCTGCGGCTAAAATCGATCCCCCGGATCGATTTTTTCGACTTTGTCGAACCGCCTAGAATGGTGCCCAGGAGAAGACTCGAACTTCCACTTCCTTTCGGAAACCAGCACCTGAAGCTGGCGCGTCTACCAATTCCGCCACCTGGGCCGGTGTGGGAGCGCGGGTGATAGTGCGCCGGGCCGGGGCCTGTCAACGGTTAGGCGCGGGCCATGTGCATCGGGATTTGAATCGGGGGGTGGAAACCGCTCCGCGCCCGCATGGACAGGGGCTGGGTTTTTTGGTCTACCGGCGCGCAATCCCTATATGAGACCGTGTCGCCGGTGATAAGGCGATGCGGCGTCGCCGCTTTCTTTGAAGATGAGGCCGACCATGCAATTGCGCGACGAGATGATCACCGTGTTCGGGGCGTCCGGCTTCATCGGACGCTATGTGGTGCGCCGCCTGGCCAAGGCCGGCTACCGGGTGCGCGCCGCCACGCGCCGGCCCCATCTGGCCGGTGAGCTGCGCCCCATGGGTGTGGTGGGCCAGATCCAGCTGGTGCAGGCCAATCTGAAGGATCGCGCCTCGGTGGAGCGTGCGGTGGACGGCGCCCACGGGGTGATCAATCTGGTGGGCATTCTGGCCGAGGATGGCAAGCAGAGCTTTGATGCGCTGCAGGCCAAGGGCGCCGGGCTGATCGCCGAGGCCGCCAAGGCCGCCGGGATCGAGCGCATGGTGCATATCTCCGCCATTGGCGCGGACGCGCAGTCGAAATCGAAATACGCAAAGACCAAGGCGCTGGGCGAACAAGCCGTGCGCAAGGCGATCCCCGGCGCGGTGATCCTTCGCCCCTCCATCGTGTTCGGCCCGGAAGACCAATTCTTTAACAAATTCGCTGACATGGCCCGTTTTGCACCGGCCCTTCCTTTGATCGGCGGCGGCAAGACAAAGTTTCAGCCGGTCTATTGCGACGATGTCGCCGAATGCGCGGTGAAGGCGCTGGAGATGGATGAGGCGCGCGGGCGCACCTATGAGCTGGGCGGGCCGGGGATCTACACCTTCAAGGAAATCCTGGAATTCATCATGGCGACCACGCGGCGCCAGCGGATTCTGCTCCCGATCCCGTTTCTGGCGGCCGGCGGCATGGGCCTGATGGGCGAGCTCACCGGCAAGCTGCCTTTCGTGCAGCCCTTCCTGACCCGCGATCAGGTCACATTGCTCAAAGTCGACAATGTGGTGGGTGAAACCGGCGAGGATTTCGGGACGATCGAGGATTTCGGCGTCGAGCGCGAGAGCATCGAGTCCATCGTGCCGTCCTATCTGGAGCGCTACCGCAAGGGCGGCCAGTTCGCCGAAGAAAACGAACGCGTTTGATTTCCAGCCCCTGAAAAAGGCCAGTGACATGAGCAGCGAAGAGCCGAAATTTCCCGGCTGGCGCGGGACCACGATTTTGTGCGTGCGCAAGTCCGGCAAGGTCGCCCTGGCCGGCGACGGCCAGGTCTCCATCGGCAACACCGTGATGAAGGCCACCGCCAAGAAGGTGCGTCCACTGTCCGGCGGCAAGGTGATCGCAGGGTTCGCCGGCGCCACCGCCGACGCCTTCGCCCTGTTCGAGCGCCTGGAGGGCAAGCTGGAGACCCATTCCGGTCAGCTGGCGCGCTCCTGCGTGGAGCTGGCCAAAGACTGGCGCACGGATCGCTATATGCGCCGGCTGGAGGCGATGCTGATCGTCGCCGACAAGGACGAGAGCTTCGTGCTCACCGGCGCCGGCGACGTGCTGGAGCCCGAGGACGGCATCGCCGCCATCGGCTCGGGCGGCAATTACGCCCTCGCCGCGGCGCGCGCCCTGATGGAATACGAAGACGAGGCCGAGACCATCGCGCGCAAGGCCATGAAGGTCGCCAGCGATATCTGCATCTACTCCAACAACAATCTCACCGTGGAGACGCTTTAGCCGGCGGAACCGTCCGCCGGCTAAAGACCGTCAGGCTTTCAGAGCGCCGGCCCGTCAGTCCTAACCCTTCAGGGCGGCGGTCTGCTTGTCGCAGAGCTCAGCCACGCCCTTGCGGGCGAGCGAGAAGAGCTGATCGAATTGTTCGTGGGCCATGGGGCGGTCCTCGGCGGTGGCCTGCACCTCAATGACGCCGCCTTGCGCGCTGAGCACGAAATTGGCGTCGGTCTGGGCGATCCGGTCTTCTTCGTATTCCAGATCCAGGCGCGCCTCGCCGGAGATCAGGCCGCAGCTCACCGCGGCGAGCTGGGCGTGGACCGGGTCGGTCTTCAGCACGCCTTCTTCAAGCAGATAGCCCACCGCCTGTTTCAGGGCGAGCCAGGCGCCGGTGATGGAGGCGGTGCGCGTGCCGCCATCGGCCTGCAGCACGTCGCAATCAATCAGGATCTGGCGCTCGCCCAGGGCTTTCAGCTCGACGCAGGCGCGCAAGGACCGCCCGATCAGGCGCTGGATCTCCTGGGTGCGGCCGGAGACCTTGCCGCCGGTCACTTCGCGCCGGGTGCGCGTGTGGGTGGCGCGCGGCAGCATGGAATACTCCGCCGTCACCCAGCCCTTGCCCTGACCGCGCAGCCAGGGCGGCGTGGTCTCGTCCACGCTGGCGGTGCACAAGACGTGGGTGTTCCCGCATTTCACGAGGCAGGATCCCTCGGCGTAGGGGTTGAACCCCATTTCAAAGCGAATGTCGCGAAGGGCGTCGGGCTGGCGGCCGTCGGGGCGCATGGGCGATCTCCTGAAAACTGTTGCAGGCCTTGCTACTCCGTTCCGCGCGCCGGTCAAGCCGGGCCGGGCGGCGTCAGCGTGGGCGCATTGCTAAGGGGGGCGGACGCGACTACGTCTTGAGACATGGACGACCCACACCGCCCGGTTACGGGACTACAGGCTCTGGACGCGCGCTCGCGCCGGCTTTTTCGCGAGCTGGTGGAGACCTATCTGGCCACCGGCGAGCCGGTGGGTTCGCGCACCCTGTCGAAAACCAGCGGGCTGACCCTGTCTCCGGCCTCCATCCGCAACACCATGGCCGATCTGGCCCAGGCCGGGCTTCTCAGCGCGCCGCACGCCTCGGCCGGGCGCATGCCCACCCACGCCGGGCTTCGCCTGTTCGTGGACGGGCTGTTGCAGATCGGCGATCTGGACAGCGATGAACGCCGCGACATCGAGGACCGGGTGAGCGCCGCCGGACGCCGGCCGGAAGAAGTGCTGTCTGAAGCCTCCACGCTGCTGTCGGGCCTCGCCGGGGGCGCAGGCCTTGTGGCGAGCGCGGAAGCCGATGCGCCGCTGCGCCATGTGGAGTTCGTCAATCTGTCGCCCACCGAGATCCTCGCCGTGCTGGTGAGTGAGGACGGCGGGGTGGAGAACCGGCTCATGCGCGCGCCCATCGGGCTGCCGCCGGCCGCGCTCATCGAGGCGGGCAATTATCTCTCCGCGCGGCTGCGCGGGCGCACCCTGGCTGAAGCGCTAAAAGAAATCGGCGAAGAGATCGCCAGCAAGCGCGCCCAGCTCGACGGCGCCGCATCAAGCCTGGTGGAGCAGGGTCTCGCCGATTGGGGCGGGCCGGAAAGCCGCACCCTCATCGTGCGCGGTCAGGGCCGCCTTCTTGAAGCGGTGCAGGCGGCCGAGGATCTGGAGCGTGTGCGGCTGCTGTTTGACGACATCGAGCGCAAGGAGGGCCTGCTGGCTTTGCTGGACGAGGCGCGGTCGGGCAAGGGCGTGCGCCTGTTCATCGGGTCTGAAAACCCGCTGTTTTCGCTGTCGGGCTCCAGCGTCATCGTTGCGCCCTATCGAAACCGGGACAACCGGATCATCGGCGCGCTGGGCGTGATCGGGCCGACCCGGCTGAACTATGCGCGCGTCATTCCGCTGGTGGATTACACCGCCCAGGTGGTGGGCAAGCTGATCGCCGGCGGGCGATGACCCCTTGACGTTTGGCCCTATCGACTTGATCTAGCCTCGTATGACCCAGGATAACGCAAAACCCGACACCGACGCGGATCCCGCTTCTCAGGACCAGCCCGAGAACGAGGCCGCGAACACCGGCGCCGACGCGCCGCTTGGCGAAGACGAGTTCTTGGAGGCTGCGGCTGACGCTCCGCCGCAGGAGCCCGGACCCGAGGCCCAGCTCGACGAGGCCCGGGACAAGCTCCTGCGCGCCTACGCGGAGATGGAGAACACCAAGAAGCGCGCCCAGCGCGACGTGAAGGACGCGCGCGAATACGCCGTCACCGGCTTCGCGCGCGACATGCTGGACGTGGCCGACAATCTCGCGCGGGCGCTCGCCAGCATTGACGACGAGGCCAAGCAGAGCGCCGGCCCGGCCTTCGCTACGCTGATCGAAGGCGTCGAGCTCACCGAAAAGCGCCTGGCCACGACGCTGGAGCGCCACGGCGTCAAGAGAGTCGAGCCAAGCCCGGGCGACACGTTCAACGCCAACCACCATCAGGCCGCCGCTCAAGTGCCCGCCGACCAGCCCAAGGGCGCGGTCGCCCATGTGATGCAGCCCGGCTACGTCATCGGCGAGCGCACCCTGCGCGCCGCCATGGTGGTGGTCAGCGCCGGTCCCGCTGAAGGCGGCGGCGGGACCACGCCCCGGGACAAGCCTGACGCGCCGAAGGGCGGCACAGGCGGCGGCGTGGATGTGAGCGCTTGAAGGCGCGCACACCCTTCAAGGCGTGACAAAAAAGGGCGGCTCTTTCGAGCCGCCCTTTTCATGTCTGCAAGGCGTTGAAAGCCTAGCGGCGTCCGGCGGTGCGTGCCTGTCCGTTCTGCCACCAGGTCGAACCGTTGCGGTAATCTTCATACCAGTAGCGGCCCGAATACTGATCGTAATACAGCTCGGAATGGTTGGGGTTGTTGGCGTTGTGCCCACAGCCGCCGGGGCGGTTGCAGGCGACGACCGCGCCGCCGGCGGCGCCGAGGCCCGCGCCGATGAGCGCGCCGGTCTGGGCGTTGCCGGACCCGACATTATTGCCGATGACCGCACCTGCGAGCGCGCCTGCGCCGGCGCCGATGGCTGCGCCCTGGACGCCCTGATTGGTCGCGCATGCGCTCAGGGCGAGCGGCACGGCGGCGAGTAGTACGAGCTTGCGGATCATGGCGAACTCCTTTGAAGCGCAATGGGACGAACCCCTACGGTCCGTTGCATGGATGGTATTAAAAACCATCGCGGCTGAATTGAGGCTGAACGCTAGTTCGCCGCGCGCTCGCAGAGTTTCGCAGCGACCGCCACCAGCTCATCCAGAACCACCGGCTTGGCCAGGTATTCGTTCGCGCCGGCCGTAAGCGCCGATTCGCGTGCGCCGGCCATGGCGTGAGCGGTGAGCAGGAGAATCGGGGTGTCGCGCACCGATGCGTTCATGGCGCGGATCGCGCGAATGGCGTCCTCGCCGCTCATGCCCGGCATTTCGCGGTCCATTATGATCAGATCGAACGGTCCGTCATGGAGCCGCTTCAGGGCCGTCTCGGCGCCCGTCTCCGAGCAGATGCGCCAGCCGTGCAGACCCAGCGCCCGCTCCACCACTTCGCGATTGACGCCGTTGTCCTCCACCAGAAGCGCGCGGCGCTGAGGGACCTGGCCCGCCGGCTCGCCGACCGCGATCGTGTCGGCCGCGGGCGCCTCGCCGGGGACGGCCGGGTCGAACGGCAGGGTCAGGCGGAACAACGCGCCGCCTTCGGGCGCGTCGCCCACTTCCAGCGCGCCGCCGGCGAGGGCGGCGAGATCCTGGGCGATGGACAGTCCGAGCCCGGCGCCTTCATGGCCGCGCGACCGCGAGTCGTCGCCCTGGCGGAAGCGTTCAAAGATCGCGCCGCGCAGGGCGGCAGGCACGCCCGGCCCGCTGTCGCGCACCTCGAAGATCATGGCCCCGCTCTCTGCGTGCGCGGCGATCATGACGCCGCCGGTTTCGGTGAACTTGGCGGCGTTTCCGGCGAGATTGACCAGGATCTGGCGCGTGCGTCGCGGGTCGGCCAGGAAGGGCGTGTCCGCGCCGGCGCCGGGCTCGATGCGCAGGGTGAGGCCCTTATGCACGCAGACGCCGCGGATCGCTTCGCCCGCAGCCTCCGCCATGGCGGAGGCGGTGACCGGCTCGGGCTCCAGATTCACGTGCCCGGCCTCCACCCTGGAGAGGTCGAGCACGTCTTCAATGAGGCCCAGCAGGGACCGGCCCGACCCCAGAATAGTCTCCACCGCGCGGCGCTGGTGCGCGTCCAGCTCGGTGAGGGCGAGCACCTGGGCCATGCCCAGCACGCCGTTCAGCGGGGTGCGGATTTCATGGCTCATATTGGCCAGAAACTGCGACTTGATCTGGTTGGCCGACAGCGCCTCGTCGCGGGCGGCGCGCAGAGCTTCGTCCTGCTCGACCCGTTTGGTGACGTCGCGCTGGACCGCGATCCAGTAGCGATACCGGCCGTCTGCGTCCGCGACCGGCTTGATGTCCATCTCGATCCAGAATGCGCGCCCGTCCTTGGTGTAGTTCTTCAGGACTTCGCGAACCGGACGCCAGGCGTCCAGCGCCGTGCGGATTGCGTTCAGCGCCTCGCGGTCCGCATCATCGCCCTGGAGAAAGCGCGGGGTCTGACCGACCGCTTCGTCAAATGTGTAGCCGGTCTTGCGCGTGAACGCGTCATTGACCCAGACGATGCGCGGGCCCGGCCGTTCAACCGGCTCGGCTTCGGTGATCACCACCGAATCGCGCACATGGTCGCCAAGGGCGGCTGTAAGGGTCTTCATATCCATTTCGACGCCTTGCTGAGTGTGTTCACCGTAAGTGGCGTTATGCCGAATTCGCTCAGTGCGCCAAACGGCATATGCGGTCCGCCGGCGGCTCGCACGGGGCTTACGGCGTCACGCGGCGCAGGGTGAGATTGATGCGGCCGGGCCGCCAGTCTTCCGGCAGCAGCGTCGACGTGCCCGGATAGATCCGGTCCACCCCGTGATGACAGGCCCGCGCCGCGCCGCCCAGAACCACCACGTCGCCGGAGTTCAGGATGAAGGAGGCGGTGGGGTCCTTGCGCGACGGCCCGCCCAGGCGGAAGCGCGCCCGGTCGCCCAGCGAGACCGAGACCACCGGCGCGTTCACCGCCTGCTCGTCATTGTCGACGTGAAGACCCATGCGCGCGTGCGGGCCGTACCAGTTCACAAGGCAGGCCTGTGGCGGATCGGGCCAGCCGGACACCGCCTCCCATAGGTCCAGAAGCGCAAGGGGCATGGCCGGCCAGGCCTCGCCGGTGGCCGGATGGGCGGGCTCGTAGCGATAGCCCTTGTCCTTGTCGGTGATCCATCCAAGCGGGCCGAAATTGGTCATGCGCACAGAAAGCGGCTTGCCGGTGCGCGGCATGGCGGGCTGGTAGAGCGGGCTTTGGGCTACGCTGGCGAGGACGGCGTCCACCAGCGACGCCTGCTCGGGCCGGGGCAGGCGTTCGGGCAGCAGCTTGAAGCCGTTGGGCGGGGTGAAACGTCTCGGGGGCATGGCGAACCGTATGGTGCAAGGGTCGCGAAAGCCTAACTGCGCACGGCGGCGAGGAAAACGATTCTCCTGTTCGCCCTTGCGCCCTCCCGCTCGCCTTCCTAAATCGCCTCATGAAGCGCAAGGACATAAAGTCCGCGTGAAATTTTGTAATTTGCTCCGGGTTCGTCCCGGGCGTTTTGTGCAGTAACAGACGTCAAGTCGGGGGGCGGCCCTCGCATCGCCGGAGCGCTTCGGGCCCCGGCCATCCGCCCGCCCCGCCGAAACAAGGAGACTGAAGACACCATGAGCAAGGTTATCGGAATCGATCTCGGGACCACCAATAGCTGCGTCGCGGTCATGGACGGCGACAGCGCGAAGGTGATCGAAAACGCCGAAGGCATGCGCACCACCCCGTCCGTGGTCGCTTTCACCGAAGACGGTGAACGCCTGATCGGCCAGCCGGCCAAGCGCCAGGCGGTGACCAACCCGGACCACACCTTCTTCGCCATCAAGCGCCTGATCGGGCGCACGATGGCCGACCCGACGGTGAAAAAAGACAAGGACATGGTGCCTTACGCCATCGTCGAGGGCGCCAATGGCGACGCCTGGGTCCAGGGCCGCGACAAGAAATACGCGCCCAGCGAAATTTCCGCCTTCATCCTGCAGAAAATGAAGGAAACCGCCGAGAGCTATCTGGGCGAAAAGGTCGAGAAGGCCGTGATCACGGTCCCCGCCTATTTCAACGACGCCCAGCGTCAGGCCACCAAGGACGCCGGCAAGATCGCCGGGCTTGAAGTCCTGCGCATCATCAACGAGCCCACCGCGGCCGCGCTCGCCTATGGCCTGGACAAGGGCGATAACCGCACCATCGTGGTCTACGACCTGGGCGGCGGCACGTTCGACGTCTCGGTTCTGGAGATCGGCGACGGCGTGTTCGAGGTGAAGGCCACCAATGGCGACACCTTCCTGGGCGGTGAAGACTTCGACCTGCGCATCGTCGAGTACTTCGCCGACGAGTTCAAAAAGGACCAGGGAATCGATTTGCGCAAGGACAAGCTGGCTCTCCAGCGCCTGCGCGAAGAGGCCGAGAAGGCCAAGAAGGAACTCTCCAGCGCCACCTCCTATGAGGTGAACCTGCCCTTCATCACCGCCGACGCGTCGGGCCCGAAACACCTGAACATGAAGCTGTCGCGGGCCAAGCTGGAAAGCCTGGTGGAGGACCTGGTCAAGCGGACGATCGAGCCGTGCAAGGCCGCGCTGAAAGACGCCGGCGTGTCGGCCTCCGACATTGACGACGTGGTTCTGGTCGGCGGCATGACCCGCATGCCCAAGGTCCAGGAAGCGGTGAAAGGCTTCTTCGGGCGCGAACCCCACAAGGGTGTGAACCCGGACGAGGTCGTGGCCATGGGCGCCGCGATCCAGGCCGGCGTGCTGCAAGGCGACGTGAAAGACGTGTTGCTGCTCGACGTGACCCCGCTGTCGCTGGGCATCGAGACGCTGGGCGGCGTGTTCACCCGCCTTATCGACCGCAACACGACGATCCCGACCAAGAAGTCGCAGACCTTCTCCACCGCCGACGACAACCAGACCGCCGTGACGATCCGGGTGTTCCAGGGCGAGCGCGAGATGGCCGCCGACAACAAGATGCTCGGTCAGTTCGATCTCGTCGGCATTCCGCCGGCGCCGCGCGGCATGCCGCAGATCGAGGTGACGTTCGATATCGACGCCAACGGCATCGTGAACGTGTCCGCCAAGGACCAGGCCACCGGCAAGGAGCAGGTGATCCGCATCCAGGCCTCGGGCGGTCTGTCTGACTCCGACATCGAGCAGATGGTCAAGGACGCCGAAACCAACGCGGACTCCGACAAGAAGCGCCGCGCGCTGGTCGACGCCAAGAACACCGCCGAGGCGCTGGTTCACCAGACCAACTCCCAGGTCACCGAGTTCGGCGACAAGCTGAACCCGGCCGACAAGGAGGCCATCGAAACCGCGGTCAAGGAGCTGGAGGAGGTCAAGGACGGCGAAGACGTCGAGGCCATCCAGCAGAAATCCCAGGCCCTTCAGCAGGCCGTCATGAAGCTGGGCGAAGCGATGTACGCCGCGCAGCAATCCGGCGGCGAGGCGCCCCAGGGCGGTGAAGACGCCTCCAAGGAAGACGAAGGCGTCGTCGACGCGGAATTCACCGAGGTGAAGGACGATGATGACGGCGACAGCGACGAGAAGAAAAGCGCCTAAGCGCCTCGTCTCGCGACAGCGCGGCCCCGTCCCGATCCCCGGGGCGGGGCCGCATCGCTTCGGCCGGATATTGCAGCCGGCGAAGCGTGTGGACCATGAAGGCTCGCGTCATCCTCGCTCCCTCCCCAACCGGGGCAGGGTCGGGGTGGGGGGCGCGACCGCCAGCCATTGCGGCTCCGGATCCGGACCGCCTCACCCCACCCCGGCTCTCTCCTGAAAATTGGAGGGAGATCCTCAAGACGCCCGCCGCGCACGGCGACCGGGCGACGGGCCGAACGGGATGTTTACCGACCGATGAGCAAGCGCGACTATTACGAAGTTCTGGGCGTGGACAAGGGTGCGGACGCGAAGGCGGTCAAGAGCGCCTATCGCAAGCTCGCCATGCAATACCACCCCGATAAAAATCCGGGCGACGCCGAGGCTGAAGCCAAATTCAAGGAAGTTGGCGAGGCCTATTCGGTGCTCTCCGACGCCGACAAGCGCGCCGCCTATGACCGCATGGGCCACGCCGCGTTCAGCCAGGGCGGCGGCGGGCAGGGTCCGTTTGGCCAGGGCGGCTTCGGCGGCGGCTCGGCGGCCGACTTCGCCGACATCTTCGAGCAGGTCTTCGGCGACGCCTTCGGCATGGGTCGCGGCGCGCGGGGCGGCGGCGGACGGCGCGCCGGTCCGACGCGCGGCTCTGATCTTCGCTATGACATGGAGATCACGTTGGAGGAGGCGTTCCACGGCAAGGACTCCGATATCCGCATCCCCACCACAATCGCCTGCGAGCGCTGCTCCGGCGACGGCGCGGAGCCGGGCACCGGCGTGACCACCTGCGAGACCTGTTCGGGCGCGGGCCGTATCCGGCGCACCCAGGGCTTCTTCACCATGGAGCAGGCCTGCCCCACCTGCGGTGGGCGCGGCCAGTACGTGGAGACGCCCTGTCAGGAATGCGACGGCGCGGGCAGGGTGCGCAAGATGCGCGATCTGCGCATCCAGATTCCCGCCGGCGTCGAGGACGGCATGCGGATCCGCCTGGCCGGCGAGGGCGAGGCGGGTGCGCGCGGCGGACCGCGCGGCGATCTCTATATCTTCATCTCGGTCCTGCCCCACGAGCTGTTCGAGCGCGACGGGCCCAATCTTTACTGCCGGGCGCCGGTGCCCATGGTCGCCGCGGCGCTGGGCGGCGAGATCGACGCGCCCACGATCGAGGGCGGCAAGGTCAAGATCACCATTCCTGACGGCGCCCAGACCGGCGAGCGCATGCGCCTGCGCCACAAGGGCATGAGCCGTGTAAACACCGGCGGCGCGCGCGGCGACATGTATGTGGAGCTGTTTGTCGAGACTCCGCGCAAGCTTACCGAGCGCCAGCGCGAGATCCTGCGCGAGTTCTGCGACATCTCGGGCGACGGCTGCAATCCGGAAAGCGACGGCTTCTTCAAGAAGGTCAAACGCTTCTGGAACGACGTGCGCGGCGATGACGAGGCGGTCTGAGTAAGGCGTCCGGCCCGGTGCCGCCATGGCCGGTGCGCCTGCTCCCTGAGCGCGGTGCGCTCCGTTACGCCGAACGCAGCGACGGTCGCCCATGAGCGCGTCCCCGCCTCGCGCCGGGCTGGCCGCCGGGCGCGCGCATGGGCCGCCGGTGCGGCGTTCCTAGGGCGACTCACCTCGGCGCCGCCCGCCTTCTGATCGTGTCGCAACACCCCGCGTCAGGCGCTCAGTCCGGATGAAAACCCTTATGAGAGATCAGATTTAGGCCGCCTTTTTCGCGCCGGTCTTGCGACCGGCGTGGTCGCGCATGAAGGCTTTCATCTTCGGGGCGATCTCTTCGCGGAAGCGGCGGCCGTTGAAGACGCCGTAATGGCCGACGCCGGGCTGGACATAGTCCTCGCGCAGAGTGTCGGGCAGGCTTGAGCACAAGGTGTGCGCCGCCTGGGTCTGACCGATTCCGGAGATGTCGTCGTTCTCGCCCTCGACGGTGAGCAGAGCCACGTCGGTGATGGCTTCGGGGCGCACGGCGCGATCGCGCACCTTCATGGTTCCCAGCGCCAGCTTGTGCTTCTGGAACACGTCGGAGATGGTCTGCAGGTAGAATTCCTCGGTCAGGTCCATCACCGAGAGATACTCGTCATAGAAGTCGCGATGGCGATCCGCGCTGTCGCCGTCGCCGTCGATCATCTGATTGAAGAATCGCCAGTGGGCGTCCACGTGGCGATCATAATTCATGTTGATGAATCCGGTCAGCTGCAGGAAGCCGGGATACACGCGGCGCATGCCGCCCGGATACACCGCCGGTACGGTCTGGATCAGATTGTCCCGGAACCACTCGAACGGGCGCTCTTCAGCCAGCGTGTTGGGCACGGTTGGCGATTTGCGCGCATCGATGGGCGAGCCCATGAAGGTCATGGAGGCCGGGCGCGCCGCGTCGCCGTCTTCGGCCATCAGCGCGATGGCCGCAAGCGTCGGCGGGCCGGGCTGGCACACGGCGACGACGTGCACGTCCTCGCCCAGCGCCGTGATCATCTCGCGCACATACTCGACATAATTGTCCAGATCGAAGCGGCCTTCGTGCACGGGCACGTGGCGCGCATCGGTCCAGTCGGTGATGTAGACTTCCGAATCCGGCAGGAAGGCCTCCACCGTGCCGCGCAGAAGCGTGGCGTGGTGGCCTGACATGGGCGCCACGAACAGCACCTTGGGGTCCTTGATCTCGCTCGCCTTCACACCGCGGGCGCTCGCCAGGGCGGCGCGGTCGCGCTTGAGGTGCAGAAGCTGGCAGAAGGGCTTTTCCCAGACGGTTTCGATCTCGGTGTCGACGGGATTTCCATCCAGATCAAACGGGGTAATGTTCCATTCGGGCTTGCCGTAATAGCGCGTCAGGCTTTCAAACATATCGGCCGCCGCCGCCGTGGCGCGCCCGGCCAGAGTATCGCCGGCCGGATTGAGCGGGCTGCGGAGCCCGCGCCGCGTGGCGTTCGCCGCTGCGCGCCAGGGCAGCATTGCCGCCCGGGTCAGTTCCACAAAGGAATAAAGCATCAAAAAACCTCTCGTCCGCGCGCCGTTGCGCTGCAGGCCGTTGTGTTAGATCACGATTGTCCGGGATTTTCCTCTAGAAATTGTTGCAGTCGCGAAGCGAGCTGGTCCGGGCGGGTCCCGTGAGGGAAGACATCGGCGAACTCTCCGTCCCGATCCATGAGGAAAATCAGGGAGCTGTGGTCCACCGTGTAATCGTTGCTCACCCCGTCGTCCTCGATGCGTGCGTAGAACACACGATAGGCTCGCGCCGCCTCCCGCACCTGCTCGGCGCTTCCCGTCAGGCCCACAAGGTCTTCAGGGAAGGCGTCGGCCTGGACATACTCGGCGAGCGCCTGGGGCGTGTCGCGCTCCGGGTCGACGCTGATCAGGATGGGTTGAAACGCGGCGCGCTGCTCTTCGTTCAGTCTCGCCAGCGCCGCGTCCATGACCTGCAGCGACAGGGGACAGACATCGGGGCAGTAGGTGAAGCCGAAATAGATCAGCATCGCCTTGCCGCGATAGGTCTCGTTGGTGACGGTCTCGCCGTCCTGATTGACCAGGGTGAAGGGTCCGCCGATCCGGGCGTCGCCCGACACCCGCACGGCGCCGGAGCGCGGCCCCGTGTCGCCGTCGCCGCGCGAAACCACCGCCGCGGCGAGCGCGCCGCCGAGGACCACCGCCACGCCAAGGGCGATGGCGGGAAACAGCCAGATTGGACGATTGGACAAAGCGGCGCTCCTATTCTCCGATCTGCGTCAGCGCGCCGCGGTCTCGCGACGCCCTCAGCAGTTTTGCAAAAACCAGGACGCCGCCGCCCAGCCAGAGGACGTTCAGGCCGAACGCCCAGGCCAGATGCGAGACGTCCAGCACGCCCTCGGTCACAAGGGCGCGCAGACCCTCGAATATATGGGCGGGGGGCAGGGCCAGCGCCACCGGTTCCAGCATGTCGGGCAGCACCGAGACCGGATAATACACCGCACAGAACGGCGTGATGCCGAACATCAGCGCCCACGGCATGTCCTGGGCGCCCTGGCCGTAGCGCGTGACGAGCCCGGCGGCCACCAGCGAGATCGACCAGCCGAACGCCACCAGGTTGAGCACGAAGAGCGGCAAAGCCAGCCCCACCGTGAAGATGTTGAAGTCGAAGAAGATCGCCGCCACCAGAACCGCCGGGATCATGGCCAGCGTGGTCTTCATCACCGAGACCACCATGAGGCTTGCGATGAGCTCCTGCGGCGACAGGGGCGACACCAGAAGATTGCCCAGGTTGCGCGACCAGATTTCCTCCATATAGGCCAGAGACAGGCCCAGCTGGCTGCGCCAGGTCACGTCCCACAACAAGACCGCGCCCAGCACCGCGGCGAGCACCGCCATGCCGGGACTGTCCACTTCGGTGAAGACGTGAAGCTGAATGAGACCCCAGATCGAGATCTGCACCAGCGGCCAGTAGAACAGGTCCACCAGGCGCGGCCAGGAGCCGGCGGTCAGCACCCATTGGCGCTCCACCAGGGCGTGGATGCGGTTCAGCGCGCTCACGCCGCGCCCTCCTCTTCGGGGCGCCGGGCGACATCCAGAAACACTTCCTCCAGCGTGGCGCGGCCGTACTTCTCCAGCAGCGTCCGGGGCTCGGAATCGTCGACGATGCGCCCGGTCTTCATCATCAGAACCCGGTCGGCCAGGCGCTCCACCTCGCCCATGTTGTGGCTGGCCATGAGAATCGCCGCGCCGGTGCGCGTGCGCCAGGCCTCCAGCTCGCTGCGCACCCAGTCGGCGCTGTCGGGATCCAGTGACGCGGTGGGCTCGTCCAGAAGCAGCAAGTCGGGATCATTGATCAGCGCCTTGGCGAGCCCCACCCGCGTCGCCTGACCGGCCGAGAGCGAGCCGGTGGCGCGGCCCAGATACGGTGTCAGGCGCAGGCGTTCGGCGATAGCCTCGGCGGCGTCCCTGGGATGGGCCACGCCGTAAAGCCTGGCGTAGACCATGAGATTGCGCCGCACGGTCAGGCGTTTGGGCAGATCAACATAGGGGCTCTGGAAGTTCATCCGCGCCCGAGCCTTCGCGCCGTCGCGTGCGATGTCATGGCCGAGCACCCGGATCACCCCCGCGCTGGGCCGAGTCAGGCCCAGCATCATGGCCAGCGTGGTGGTTTTGCCGGCCCCGTTGCCGCCCAGCAGCGCCGTGGTGGCGCCGCGCGCCAGGGTGAAGCTGACCCTGTTCACGGCGGTGACCCCGCCATAGATTTTGGTCAGGTCCTCCACCTGCGCGGCGGGCGCGGCCATCGGTCCGGTTGACGGGTCCATGCGGCGTCTTCCTCCTGTCGGCGGGCCGTGGAACATGGTGGCGTCCGGCCGCTCTGTCGAGGCGCCGCGACCTGCGGCGGGCTCGCAGCGCGCCGCCGCCGCGCCGCCGCTGCGCCCGCACTGGGCCCTTGAGGAGAGCGATCATGATGGGTCTCGACACAAGCTGGGACCGGCTGTCTCCGGACGCCGATTTCACGCCGATGTTCGGACGGGTGCGCCTGCGCACTCTGATCCTCTTGCGCTGGCTGGCGGTGATCGGACAGACGCTCTGCGTGGGGGTGGTCCATTACGGGCTGGGCTTTGAGCTGCCGCTGGGTCTGTGCCTGGGGGTGATCGCGGCGAGCGCCTGGGTGAACGCCTGGCTGTCGCTGGCCATGTCCACCCAGCGTTTCGCCAAGGACTGGGAAGCGTTCCTGCAGCTGGCCTATGACGTCGCCCAGCTGATGGTGCTGCTGGCGCTCACCGGCGGTCTGGTGAACCCGTTCTCGGTGATGCTGGTCGGGCCGGTGGTGATTTCCGTGGCGGCGCTGCCCATTCGCTGGTGGATGGCGCTGGCGGCGTTTGCGATCATCGGATCGATCTCGCTGAGCATCTGGCATTTGCCGCTGCCCTGGGCGGGCGAGGAGACCGTCACCCTGCCGCTGACCTATCGGGTGGGGATGTGGACCGCGCTGGCCATCGCGATCGGTTTCACCGCCGTCTACGCCTGGCGGGTGGGTAGCGAGGCGCGGCGCATGGGTACCGCGCTGGCCGCGACCCAGACCGTGCTGGCGCGCGAGCAGCGCCTGTCCGCGCTGGGCGCGCTGTCGGCCGCCGCCGCCCACGAGCTCGGCACGCCGTTGGCGACGATCCAGCTCACCGCCAAGGAGATGCAGCGCGAAGCCAGGGACGATGTGATGCGCGAAGACGCCGCGCTCATCGTCTCCCAGGCCCAGCGGTGCCGGGAAATCCTGCAGCGGCTGTCCCAGACAAAGGACGCCTCGGACGAAATGCACGACCGGGTCGGCTTGCGCGAAGCGCTGGAGGAAGCCGCCGCGCCGCTGCAAGGGCTGGGCGCTGTGCTCCATGTGCGCCTGAACCCGAAAGCCGATCCGCAGGACGCGCCGGTGCTCAAGCGCAGGGCGGAGATTCTCTACGCGCTGGGCAATTTCATTGAAAACGCAGTGGACTTCGCGCGCACCGAGGTGACGGTCTCCGGCGCCTGGAGCGCGGACACGATCATCATCACGGTGCAGGATGACGGGCCGGGCTTTCCCGCCGACATTCTGGCCAAGCTGGGCGAGCCCTACATCACCACCCGCAGAGCCGAGCCCGGCCATGGCGGGCTGGGGCTTGGCGTTTTCATCGCCATCACCCTGACCGAGCGCGTGGGCGGCGAGGTGGATCTGTCCAACGCGTCCGGGTCCGGCGCGCGCGTCACCATCACCCTGCCGCGAAAAAGCCTGGAGGCCGAGCCTTGGTTTGAACCCAGGCTCGACCCGGTCGCGCAGGGGGCCGTTGAAGGGGCTGGCGAGGCGGGTGCATAGGCGGCCGGGCGATCAAAGCGCGGTGATATCTTCGACATGGCGGAGAATTCAGCTAAATGAGGGGCTGAAAACGACTCTTACAGGAGGCCTTCCGCCATGAGCGAGCTGGACCTGCCCGCCGATAAAACCCTTTTAATCGTGGACGATGACGCGCCGTTCCGCACCCGGCTTGAGCGCGCCATGGCGGCCCGCGGGTTTGAAATCACCGCTGCGGTGGGATCGGTGGCTGAAGCGGTGCGTATCGCGCGCACTAATCCGCCGGCTTTTGCGGTGGTGGATCTGCGCCTGGAGGATGGCGACGGGCTCGACGTGGTGCGCACGCTGCACAATCACCGCGCCGATTGCCGCGCGGTGATGCTCACCGGCTACGGCAATATCGCCACCGCCGTGGCGGCGGTGAAATCGGGCGCTGTGGATTATCTGGCCAAGCCCGCCGACGCCGACGACGTGGCCAAGGCCCTGTTGGCGCGCCCCGACGCCAAGCCGGAACCGCCGGAAAACCCCATGAGCGCGGACCGGGTGCGCTGGGAGCACATCCAGCGCGTCTTCGAGATGTGCAATCACAATGTGTCCGAGACCGCCCGGCGGCTGAACATGCACCGGCGCACCCTGCAGCGCATTCTGGCCAAGCGCGCCCCGCGCTAGGGGGGCGGGCGCTCACCCATCATCGGATGATCCGGCGCGTCCGCCTGAAGGCGTTCGCTCCGGGTCGTCTCTGTCTTGCGCGCGCTCCTCGCTCTCGTCTTGCCCGTCGCCAGACGCGCGGGCGCGGGTGTCGGCGGCCGCCTCTTCAGGCTGCGCGCCTTCCCTTAGGCTTTCATCGCGCACCGGGTGATTGGAGGCCGCGCCTTCCGGGCGGCGCGAGGGCGGCTCGGCCCAGTCGGGCGGCGCGCTGTCGCGCTGGGTCTCATCGGACTGTTCACGCTTGCGCGGCAAGGCGTAGGGATGTTCGGCCTGCAGCCAGGCGATCATCTGTTCGCGCACATGACAGCGCAGATCCCAGGCGCGCGAGCTGGTCGAGGCGCTCGCGAGGGCGCGCACGGTGAGGGTTGTTTCGTCGGACTCGGTGACCTGCAGCACGCTGGACTGGCGGTCCCACAGATCCGCCTCATCGAGAATCTCGTCGAGCTTCTCGCGCATCTCCTGGATCGGGGCGCGATAGTCCACCCGCCAATAGATCGAACCGAGAATGGCCGCCTGGGTCTTGGTCCAGTTCTGGAACGGGGTGGAGGAGAAATAGGTCAGCGGCACGACCAGCCTTCGCCAGTCCCAGAGCCGGATCACCACGTGAAACAGGCCGACCTCCTCGATCCAGCCCCACTCGCCCTCGACCACCACGGCGTCTTCAATGCGGATGGGCTGGGAAAAGGCGATCTGCAGCCCGGCGACCAGATTGGCCAGGACCGGCTGGGCGGCGACCCCGATGACAATGCCCGCGACGCCCGCCGAGGCGAACATCGAGACGCCGACATTGCGAAGATCGGGGATCGACAATAGCGCCATGGACAGCGCCACGAAGGCGACGGCGAACACCCAGATGCGCCGGATAATCGTAAGCTGCGTCGCCCGTGAACGGGCGCGCAGATTTTCGTTGGCGCTGATGTCCAGCCGGGCGTTCCAGCTCTGGAAGACCGCATCGCCCGCCGTGCCCACCGCCCAGCCCACTGCGATCACGCCAAGAACCCGGATGACCGTAGCCGCCATCGAATGGATTTCGGCGGGCAAGGAGAGCGCGGGCAGTGCAAGCGCGCCGGTAAGGGCGAGGCCGGCGATCAGCACCGGTGTCCGCGCCCGCTTCATGGCGGCCCTCAGGGCGCTACGGCGCCGCTCGCCGAAGGAAAAGCGCAGCACCAGAACGAGCACCGCGATGAAAAACGAAACGCCTAGCGCGACGCTCGCCCAGCCTTGCGGCGTCAGCCCTGCCGCGATGTCCGCCGCCGTTTCTGCGGTTTGGGCGGCCTGGGCTGCAGCTTCGCCGGCCAGTCCGGTCCCTTCCGTCGCGGCCGCTCGGCTCGGTGAGGTCGTCGCGAATGCAAAAGCGGCGCGCATGATCGATCCTTTCTGGCGAGGGGCCTGCAGCGATGGGGCGTGGCGTCCGCCTGGCGGAGGCAATGCCCCGGCCCGCCGCTGCGTTCCGCACTGGGCCGTTCGCGCCGCCCTTGCGGGCCGGGTGCGCGCCGCGGCCGGCGGATAAGGATGCTTGCAGGATCATCGCTCCCCGCTCGCCACGGTGGCGAGCGGCTCTCCGCCAACGGGCTGGATGAGCGGTTTGTCCTGGCGGTGATCGTTCCATGCGAGCACGCCTGCGTAACCGCACGTCGCCACCACAAGTGCGATGACGGCGACGTAGATTTTTGTTCGTTGCGTCTTCATCCGTGTTCGCCTCGCTGGCGCGCTAACCTCGCACAGGGAAAGCCGCGCCCGGCTTCGCGGTTCCCAGCTCGCGCCTCATCTGCTTGACCGCGGCGCATGTGGGAGAGTCGCAGCAGCGTGGAGCCGGATGCGATCCGGCGCGTTGCCTCTCCAGCTCTGACACTTGAAAGCAGGAGGCCCGCCATGGCTGGTTCCAGATCCCTCGCCGCCTATGCGCTGACCATGTCGGCGGCCATCGGCCTGGCGGTCACGCTCAACGCTGAGTCCGCGCTGGGCGACCTCCAGCCCACGGATTTGCGCGACGCGTCCATCGACGACCTTCTCACGGCGGGTGTGCGTCTTCAGGACGGCTCCGCCCATGTGCGGCAGCTGCATATCGACGACGGAGAGCTCCATGCGGTCACCCTCGGCGTCGGGTCCCCGTCCCCGTGGCTAGACGCCGTTTTTCACAGTCAGCCAGTCTTGCTTGCCCCTGATGAGCTGACTTTCAGCCGATCCACCGGGGATATTGTAGTGCGGCGCAGCGCCGAAGCGCTGATCACCGAGACGAATCAGGGAATGCCCTTGGCGCAACCGGTCGCCGCCACCCAAATGGCGCCGAGCGCCCTGTTCGGCGCGGAGGTTACAGGGGGGCCGCTCACCGGCGAGGTGCGCGTGGTGGACGTGATCGGCGAGCATGAGATCGAGCGGTTGCGAACGCAACAGGTGCGCCTGAACGGCACGCCCGGCGAGACTCACATCGCGATGGCGGACTGCGCGCACTTCAGCGTGTTTGCGCGCCAGGTTGATCTGTCCGCCTGCCAGAATCGCGGCCTCGAAGGGCGCGGGTGAAGCTTTTTCGCATCAGTTCGGCGCAGCGCCTCAGCCTGAACGGAACCGGCGCGCGCGGTGCGTTGTTGCGTCGCTACCTGTTTCTGCTGAAATCCGCTCTGGGGCTGGACTTCGATGCGCTCTTACACACTGATCACCGCACCTGACGTGCCCGCATGCCACAAGGCGCGCGCCTATTTGCGCTGGCGCAATATCCCGTTTGCTGAAAAGCCGGCCACGGTTCTGGTGGCGCGCGCGGAGATCCGCCCGCGCCTGCGCACAATCGGCGCGCCGCTTCTGGTGTCATATGACCAGCACGCCTGGGACGACACCCGCGAGATGGCTGATCGGCTGGACGATGCAGCGCCCGGCGAGGGCTTGCGTCCGCAATCCATTGCGGCGCGGTTCGCGTGTGACCTGATCGAAGCCTGGGCCGATCAGCGCCTGGCGCCGGCGGCGGCCTTCCTGTTGTGGATCACCGAGCCCGACGCGGCCTCCGGGCGCCTGGCGAAAACCGCCTGGCCCGACGACCGCGGCCGTCAGCCCAGGCGCACCGCGCGTCTGCTGGGCCGCAGGCTGGTCAAGAAACTGGAAGGCTACGGGCTGGAGAAATCCAGCCGTGACGAGGTCGCAGAGCAGCTGCGCGTCGCCTTAAGCGCGGCGGATGAAGCGCTGGCCGCCTCCGAGTTCCTCTTCGGGGAGCGCCCCACCACCGCCGATTGCGCCCTGTTTGGCGTGGTGCAGACTCTCAACGCCAGCGAGATCGGCCGCGAGCTGCTCAGTGAGCATGCAAGGCTGGCGCGATGGCAGGCCCGCGTCGCCGGGCCCGACGAGCCTGGCCGTGGCGATCTGCGCCGCGTCAGCTCCAATCCGGTCGCCTCGCTCGCCCTGCAGCGCATCGCTGCACGCGCCTTCCTGCCTGATGCGCTGGACGCCAGCGATGCGGTCGCCCAGTGGGCGCAGAACAATCCTGGACACCTCGTTCCGCCGCGCTCGGTCGGTCCGGCTGGCGACAGCGGGCGTCAGTTGCGCCCCAAGGACGCCTGGCTTGTAGCGCGGCTGAGAGCGCTATTGGGGCCGACGGACGATATCGAAGACGCCGAAACCTACCGGCTGCTCAAGGCGCTTGGCCTTCTGGCCTTGCGCGATTTTCATCCCCGCCGCAGCATCGTGCGCCGCCATCACCGCCTGGAGGTGGATATGTCGGATGCGCCGGATCGTGGCGGCGACGCCCGTTCGGCTGGCGCTGTACGTCAGATGCGCGAAGCCCTCGAAGAAGCCGAACGCGCGGCTGTGGAGGCGGGTGAAATCGCCGATCTTGTCAGCGGCTAGGGCTGAGGCGTTGCCCAAAGGCGACGCTTTGGCGCCGGTGGCCTGTACAGTCCGGCGCCGATCTTGAACCTGTGGCGCGGGTGCGCCTTTATGGCGCTCGGGGGGCGCCATGGACGATCACAACCGCTTCAGGACGTTTTACGCACCGCGCTCCGGCGAGGCCATCGGGCCCAGCGCAGTTGGCGACGCGTTCTGCCCGCCGCCGACACGGCCGGGTCAGACGCTGATTGATCTGGTGGTGGGGCTGTCCATGCGCGCGGCGCTGGCCGTGCAATATTTCATGTGGGCCGCGGACAATGCCGGCGGCGGCGCCAGCTGGCGCAGCTGGGCGGAGCCCGAGCCGGGTCTTGTGGCGGCCGCGGGGGTCTGGACGCTGGGCTGGGTCGATCCCGCTCTCGCCGCCTTCGTACTGCTTAGCGCGGCTTTGCTGCTCGGCCTGTCCTTGAGCTTCGGCCTGCTGACCCGCCTGGCCGGGCTGCTCACCGTGGCAGGCGCGCTATGGTATGCGCTGTTCGTGCTGCCTCCCGCCTGGCCCGGGGCGCTGGCCTGGGGGGCGCTTGGCCTTTATCTGGCTTTGCGCGGGGCGGGTCCCGCCTCCATCGACTGGTCTCTGGCGCGTCTGTCGCGGCTGGGATAGGTGCGCGCAGCTTGAACCCGCAAGCCGGGCATGGCTTTGTACGCGGCGATCCTCCTTGCGGCCCCAGGACCCCGGAAAACGCCCATGCTCGTCTACCGCAATGTCGCGACCGTCATGGCGGCGATGATCTTCCTTCAGGTCGCCGCCGGCAGCCTCCATGTGGCCCTGCCTCTGGCGATGGATGCAGCGAACTGGTCGGCGGTGGCCATCGGCGCGGTGGTGGCGTCCTACGCCGCCGGCTTCATGGCCGGCGCCTGGACGGCGCCCTGGGTGATTCGCACCATCGGCCATATCCGCGCCTACGCCGCCTATGCGGGCGGCGCGGCGGCGGTGACGCTGATGCTGGCGCTGGGGTCCGACTTCGCCTTCTGGACGATTGTCCGTTTCGGCTTCGGGGTGTGTGCCGCCGGGATTTTCGCCGTGTCGGAAAGCTGGATCGCCGACGCAACCCCGTCGGAGCGGCGCGGCGCGGTGATCAGCGTCTACCAGATCCTGGGCCGGGCCGGCCTCATCGCGGGTCCCTTCCTGGTCGCCCTGCCGCCCTTCGACCTCACCGACGGCTTCATCATCGCGGGCATTTTCCTGTCGCTGTCGCTGGTGCCGATCGTCTTCACACGGCGCAGCCAGCCGGCTCTTCCCCAGAGCGAGACCGCCTCACCGCTGCGCCTGTTCGACATTGCGCCGTCAGCGGCCGCGGCGGTGTTCGTGGCCGGAATGGTCAATTCGGGATTGCTGGCCTTCATCCCCATCTGGGCTGAAGGCCTGACCCCCGGCTTCAGCGTCGAGGCGGGCGTCGGGGTCGGCGCGGCCGCGGTTGTCGTGGCGGTGGTGTACTTTTTCTCGATCCTCACCCAGTGGCCCGCGGGCGTGATTTCCGATCGGTTCGACCGGCGTCTTGTGATTGCGGTGCTTGCGGCGCTGGCGTGCCTGGCCGCCGTGGTGCTCGCCGTCGTGCCCTCGCCCAGTCTTCTGACCGGGGCGCTGCTGGCGGGCGCCTGGGGTGCGGCGTCGCTGGCCTATTACGGCGTCGCCGTGGCCCACGCCGCCGACCGCTCGCGGGTAGAGGAGCTGCCTTCCATCGCGTCGGGGCTGCTGCTGGTGTGGGCGGCGGGGTCCATCGTGGGACCGATCCTGGCGGGCCTGGCCTGGGCCGGGCCGCTGGGGGCGACGGGCCTGTTTCTCTTCGCCGCGGTGTTCAGCGCGTTCCTGTGCGCGGGCATGCTGGTGCGCCGCCGCCAGCGTCGGCCGGTCAAGGAGGCCGATCGCGAACACTTCGTCTACTTGTCCGCCACCTCCAGCGAACTGGCCGAGATCGAAGCGCCCGAAGCCGCCGAGGCCGGAGCGCGTGAACAGTGGTGAGCGTCATCGCCATCCTTCTTCCCGCAATCGCCGGCGCCATGGCGGCGCTGATGATGCGCGCGCGCCTTCGCGCGCTGGGCTGGCTGTCCTGGCTGGGTTGGACGCTGCTGGGCGCGGGCGCGCCGGTGCTCACCGGACAGGTCGCTGCGCTTGTGGTGGTCGAACAGGCGGCGGACGGCGTGGTGTCCAGCCGGGCCGCCGACCTTGTGCAGCTGCTACTGGCGGCCGGCCTCGCCGGAGGCCTGGGCTGGGCGGCGGGCGCGCTGAGCATGCGCTTCACCGGCGCCTCGCCCCGTGACGAGTCCTGAAGCGGGCGCTGTATCTCGCTTTAGCTCAACCCCTGCACCCGACACTCGACCAAAGGCCACCCTCATGGTGCGTTGCGCGTGACGGCGCGGGTGTTATAACCCGCCGCGAACGCCCCCGCACGCGCCGTCCGGCCGCGTGTCCCATGCATGTCCTGCGAGAGCATCGGATTTTCCATGAATATTCACGAGCATCAGGCCAAAGCCCTTCTGAAATCCTTCGGCGCCCCGGTGGCCGACGGCGTCGCCGTCTTCTCTGCGGAGGAGGCCGTGAAGGCCGCCGGCCAGCTTCCCGGCCCGCTCTATGTGGTGAAGTCCCAGATTCACGCTGGCGGGCGCGGCAAGGGCAAGTTCAAGGAGCTCCCCGAGGGCGCCAAGGGCGGGGTTCGCCTGGCCTTTTCCAAGGATGAAGTGGAAGCCCACGCCAGGGAAATGCTCGGCAATACGCTGGTCACCCACCAGACCGGCCCGGCCGGCCGGCAGGTGAACCGCCTCTATATCGAGGACGGCGCCGACATCGCCACCGAGCTTTACTGCTCGCTTCTGGTCAACCGCGAGACCGGTCAGGTCGCCTTCGTCGTCTCCACCGAAGGCGGCATGGATATCGAGCAGGTCGCGGAATCCACCCCCGAGAAGATCCTCACGGTCAATATCGACCCCGACGCCGGCGTCACCAAGGCCGACGCCGACACGCTGTCGGATGCGCTGCAGCTTTCCGGCGAGGCGCGCACCGACATGCACACGCTCGCGCCGATCCTCTACAAGGCCTTCACTGACACCGATATGAGCCTTCTGGAGATCAACCCGCTGATCGTCATGGAGAACGGCCGCCTGCGCGTGCTGGACGCCAAGGTCAGCTTCGACGGCAACGCCCTGTTCCGCCACGACGATATCCGGGCGCTGCGCGATCTTGGCGAAGAAGACGAAAAAGAAATCGAGGCGTCTAAATACGACCTCGCCTATATCGCGCTCGACGGCGATATCGGCTGCATGGTCAACGGCGCGGGGCTGGCCATGGCCACCATGGACATCATCAAGCTCTACGGCGCCGAGCCGGCGAACTTCCTGGATGTCGGCGGCGGCGCCACCACCGAGAAAGTCACCGCAGCGTTCAAGATCATCACCGCCGACCCCAGCGTCAAAGGTATCCTGGTGAACATCTTCGGCGGCATCATGCGCTGCGACGTCATCGCCGAGGGCGTGGTCGCCGCGGTGAAGGAAGTCGGCCTGACAGTCCCGCTGGTGGTGCGCCTTGAAGGCACCAATGTCGATCAGGGCAAGAAGATCCTGAACGAGAGCGGGCTGGACATCACCAGCGCCGACGATCTCGACGACGCCGCGCAGAAAATCACCGCCGCCGTGAAGAAGGCCTGAAACCATGTCTGTACTTGTCAATCGCGACACCAAAATCCTCGTCCAGGGCCTCACCGGCAAGACCGGCACCTTCCATACCGAGCAGGCCCTGGCTTACTACGGCACCAAGATGGTCGGCGGCGTTCACCCCAAGAAGGGCGGCGAGACCTGGACCGGCCAGGGCGGCCAGGACCTGCCGATCTTCTCCTCGGTGGCTGAAGGCAAGGAAAAGACCGGCGCCACGGCGTCCGTGGTCTACGTGCCGCCCGCCGGCGCCGGCGCGGCGATCATCGAGGCCATCGATGCGGGCATCGAGCTGATCACCTGCATCACCGAAGGCATCCCGGTGATGGACATGGTCAAGGTCAAGGCGCGCCTGGAAAAATCCAACTCGCGCCTGCTGGGCCCCAACTGCCCCGGCGTTCTGACGCCGGAAGAGTGCAAGATCGGCATCATGCCGGGCTCAATCTTCAAAAAGGGCTCCGTGGGCGTGGTTTCGCGCTCGGGCACGCTGACCTATGAAGCGGTGTTCCAGACGACCAATGCAGGCTTGGGCCAGACCACTGCGGTGGGAATCGGCGGCGACCCGGTGAAGGGCACCGAGTTCATCGACGTGCTCGAGCTGTTCCTCGCCGACGACGAGACCAAGTCGATCATCATGATCGGCGAGATCGGCGGCTCGGCCGAAGAAGCCGCCGCCCAGTTTCTCAAGGACGAAGCCAGGAAGGGCCGTAAAAAGCCCATGGCCGGTTTCATCGCGGGTCGCACCGCGCCTCCGGGCCGCACCATGGGCCATGCCGGCGCCATCGTGGCCGGCGGCAAGGGCGGCGCCGAGGACAAGATCGACGCCATGCGCTCGGCCGGCATCGCCATCGCCGACTCTCCGGCCCGCATGGGCGTGACGCTGGTGGAAGCCCTGAAGGGCTGACACCGGCGCCGTCGCTGAAGACCAAACCCCCGCCCGGCAAGCCGGACGGGGGTTTTTTGTGGCGGCCGCACACGCTTAACGAGCTGTTCACTCTTTTGGCTCAGTGAATAGGCTCATCATTCAATCCGTTCCGAACTGAGCCGGTCATGTCCATGGAAGCCAAACGCCTTGAAGCGCTCGACTCCTATCGTATTCTAGACACCGCTCCCCATCCCAGCTTCGACAGCGTGACGCGCGCGGCGCAAACCGCTTTCGACGCGCCCATCGCGCTCATTTCGCTCCTGGATTCCTACCGGCAATGGTTCAAGTCGCGCATCGGGCTCGATCTGCGCGAAACCCCGCGCCACTACTCCTTCTGCGCCCATGCAGTCGGCTTGCAAGACGTCTTCGTGGTGGAGGACGCGCACTCGGATTCCCGGTTCCGCGACAATCCCCTTGTTGTCGAAGAGCCGCATATTCGGTTCTACGCCGGGGCGCCGATCATAGATTCTGAAGGCTTTGCGCTCGGGACCCTCTGCGTGATCGATCACAAGGCGCGCCAGTTCGACGCGCGCGAGCGGCGCTTGCTGGGCGAGTTCGCCGAATGCGCGATGACGGCGATCACGCTGCATTCCCAGAGCCTGCTGCTGCTTCGCGCGGACCGGCTGATCAAGCGGTATGCGGGCCGCGAACTCATGACCTGAGACCATCATTTTGCGCGGCGGGTCGGGCTTGAACCGACGCGCCTATGCGACCAAGGTTCAATTTAGCGCACCGAAGGCTTCTCTTTCCCCCTGAAGAGGCATAAGTGTGCGCCAGACCCTCCCCCGCGCGGGCAGCTCTGCACGCGCATTCCCGCTCGCCAACCGCAATGGCTTCGATGGCTGACGCACGCTCCAAACAGAACCAGACTTTCCTTGAAACCAGCTTCCTGTTCGGCGGCAACGCCGTCTATCTTGAGCAGATGGCCGCCCGTTATGCCGAGGATCCCGCCTCGGTGCCGCAAAGCTGGCGCGCCTTCTTTGAAGAGGTGGGCGACGACCGCGACGCTCAGCGCAAGGCCGCCAAGGGCCCGGCGTGGAAGCGCGCGGACTGGCCCAAGGCCGCCAATGGCGAGATGACGTCCGCGCTCGGTGATATCGAGCGCGACACCATGGCCCTGCCCGACGCCGTCGCCGCCCACAAGGGCGCGGGCGCGTCGCCGGACGAGGTGCACAAGGCGGTCAAGGATTCCATCGCCGCCATCATGCTGATCCGCGCCTACCGCATGCGCGGCCATCTGGCGGCGGATCTCGATCCGCTCAAGCTCACCGAGGCCGAAGTGCAGCCCGAGCTGGACGCGGCCAGCTACGGCTTCACCGACGCCGACATGGATCGCGAGATCTTCATCGCCGGCTATCTGGGCCTGGACACCGCCACGGTCCCCCAGATGCTGGAGATCCTCAAGCGCACCTATTGCTCCACCTTCGGCGTGGAGTTCATGCACATCTCCAATCCGGACGAGAAATCCTGGCTGCAGGAGCGCATCGAGGGACCAGACAAAGAGATCGCCTTCTCCCGGAACGGCAAGATTGCGATTCTGAAGAAGCTGATCGAAACCGAAGCGTTCGAGCGCTTCCTGCACAAGCGCTATCCTGGGACCAAGCGTTTCGGCATTGACGGCGGCGAGGCGCTGGTCCCGGCGCTGGAGCAGATCATCAAGCGCGGCGGCGCGCTCGGGGTGAAGGAAATCATCCTCGGCATGCCGCACCGCGGCCGTCTGAACGTGCTCGCAGCGGTGATGGGCAAGCCCTATCACGTGATCTTCCAAGAGTTTCAGGGCGGCGATTCGCTGGGCGGCACCGATTACGCCTCCGGCGACGTGAAATACCACCTGGGCTCCTCGTCCGATCGCGAGTTTGACGGCAACCAGGTTCACCTGTCGCTGAGCCCGAACCCCTCTCACCTGGAGGCGGTGGACCCTGTGGTGCTGGGCAAGGCGCGCGCGAAACAGACCAAGTACCGGCGCGAGATGGGGGAGGACACCAACACCTCCGCCATGGTTCTGCCGCTCCTGCTCCACGGCGACGCGGCCTTCGCCGGCCAGGGCGTCGTGGCGGAATGCTTCGGCCTGTCCGGCCTTCGCGGCCACCGCACCGGCGGCGCGATCCACTTTGTCGTGAACAATCAGATCGGCTTTACGACCAATCCCAAGGACAGCCGCTCTTCGCCTTACCCGTCCGATGTGGCGCTGATGGTGCAGGCGCCGATCTTCCACGTGAACGGCGACGATCCTGAAGCGGTGACCTATGCAGCCAAGATCGCGGCGGAATACCGCCAGCTCTTCGGCAAGGACGTGGTCATCGACATGATCTGCTATCGCCGCTTCGGCCACAATGAAGGCGACGACCCCAGCTTCACCCAGCCGATCATGTACAAGGCGATCGCCGGCCAGAAGACGGCGCGCGAGATCTATGGCGACCGTCTGGTCGCCGAGGGCGTGGTCGGCGCGGGCGATGTGGACACCTGGCTGGAGGAGTTCGACACCTTCCTGGATCAGGAGTTCGACGGCGCCAAAGGCTACAAGGCCAACAAGGCCGACTGGCTGGACGGCGTGTGGTCCGGCCTCGGGCTTCCAGAAGAAGATGACCGGCGCGGTCAGACGGCGGTGGATATGGACACGCTCACCCGTGTCGCCGACCGGATGACCAGCGTTCCAGACGGCGTCAACATCCACAAGACCCTGAAGCGGGTCATGGACAATCGCCGCAAGGCGGTGCTGGAGGACGGCGAGGGCATCGACTGGTCGACGGCCGAACATATGGCCTTCGGCACCTTGCTGACCGAGGGCTTCGCGGTGCGTCTGTCGGGCCAGGATTCCGGGCGCGGCACCTTCTCCCAGCGCCATTCCCACGTCATCGATCAGCAGACCGAGGAGCGCTACACGCCGCTGAACCACATCACCGAGAGGCAGGCGCGCTATGAGGTGATCGACACCATGCTGAGCGAGGAGGCGGTGCTCGGCTTCGAGTACGGCTACTCCACCTCGGCGCCCAATACGCTGACCATGTGGGAAGCCCAGTTTGGCGACTTCACCAACGGCGCGCAGGTCATCATCGACCAGTTCATCTCCTCGGCGGAGCGCAAATGGCTGCGCATGTCGGGCCTGGTGATGCTTCTGCCCCACGGCTATGAGGGCCAGGGCCCCGAACACTCGAGCGCGCGCCTGGAGCGCTATCTCCAGCAGTGCGCCGAAGACAACATGCAGGTGGCCAACTGCTCTACGCCGGCGAACTATTTCCACATTCTGCGCCGGCAGATTCACCGCAATTTCCGCAAGCCGCTGGTGCTGATGACGCCCAAGAGCCTGCTGCGCCACAAGCGCTGCGTCAGCCCGCTGGCCGAGTTCGGACCCAATTCAAGCTTCCACCGGGTGCTGTGGGACGATGCGGACACGAAGGTGCGCAAGGGCCGCGACGACGTCGCCTCGGGGCGCACCGAGATCAAGCTGGCCGCCGATTCCAGGATCCGCCGGGTCGTCCTGTGTTCGGGCAAAGTCTATTATGACCTGTTGGAAGAGCGCGAGAGCCGCGGGATCGACGATGTCTATATCCTGCGCGTGGAGCAGTTCTATCCCTTCCCGGCCAAGTCGGTGATCGACGAGCTCAAGCGCTTTGCGAAAGCCGACATCGTCTGGTGCCAGGAAGAGCCGCGCAATATGGGCGCCTGGACCTTCGTGGAGCCCTATATCGAGTTCTGCCTGGACAAGGCCGGGTCGAAGGTTTCGCGGCCCGCCTACGCCGGCCGTGCGCCGTCGGCCTCCACAGCCACGGGCCTTCTCTCCAAGCACCAGGCCCAGCAAAAAGCCCTGATCGACGAGGCGCTGGGCCAGTAGGTCCGCGCCATCCGCCTAGAAAGACAAGAAAGAGCCGCAAACCATGACCGATATCACCGTCCCGACCCTGGGCGAGAGCGTCTCCGAAGCGACCGTCGGCGCCTGGCAGGTCAAAGAAGGCGACGCCGTGAAAAAGGACGACGTCCTGGTGGAGCTGGAGACCGACAAGGTGTCGGTCGAGGTTCGCGCCGAGGAAGACGGCGTGCTCGCCTCGATCAGCGCCCAGGAAGGCGACACCGTGGAGATCGGCGCCAAGCTCGGTGAGCTGGGCGAAGGCTCGGGCGAGACGTCGAAGAAAGACGCCAAGCCGGCCAAGTCCGAAGCGAAGCCGGACACGAAAACTGCGGCGAAATCCGAGCCCAAGGCTGAAGCCAAATCCGAAGAGAAATCCTCTGGCGGCTCTTCTGGCGGCGGCGACCTCATCGAAGCCAAGGTGCCGGTGATGGGCGAGAGTGTGGCTGAAGGTCAGATCGGGTCCTTCCTGGTCAAGGCGGGTGACCGCGTCGAGCAGGACCAGGCGCTCATGGAGATCGAGACCGACAAGGTCGCGGTGGAAGTGCCCAGCCCGGCTGCAGGCGTGGTCGAAGAATTCACTGTCGCTGAAGGTGATACCGTCACGCCTGATCAGGTCGTCGCGAAAATCCGCGCCGGTGCGTCCGGTGGCGGCTCGAAAGACAGCGGCGGCTCGAAAGACAGCGGCGGCGATTCTGCGCCGGCCAAGGCGAGCAGCAGCGGGTCCTCCGAAGCCAAGGCCATGCCCAGCGCCAAGCGCGTGGCGGCGGAAAACAATCTCGATCTCGCCAAAGTCGAAGGCAGCGGCAAGGACGGCCGCGTCACCAAGGGTGACGCCCTGAAAGCGCTGGAAAGCGGCGGGCGCCCCGCCGCGCCAGCTCCGGGTGCCCCCTCGAAATCGCGTGAAACCGGCGAGCGCGAAGAGCGCGTGAAGATGACGAGGCTTCGCCAGACCATCGCCAGGCGCCTGAAAGAGGCGCAAAGCACCGCGGCGATGCTGACCACCTATAACGAAGCCGACATGAGCGCGATCATGGCGCTGCGCAAGGAGATCCAGGAGGATTTCGTCGCAAAGCACGGGGTCAAGCTGGGCTTCATGAGCTTCTTCGTGAAGGCCTGCGTCACCGCGCTGAAGGAGCTTCCCGCCGTTAACGCCGAGATCGACGGCACGGACATCATCTACAAAAATTACTACGACATGGGCGTGGCCGTGGGCACCGATCGCGGCCTGGTGGTCCCGGTCGTCCGTGACGCTGACCAGATGAGCCTCGCGGAAATCGAAAAGAAAATCATCGATCTGGGCAAGCGCGCCCGGGACGGCAAGTTGGGAATCGACGAGATGCAGGGCGCCACGTTCACGCTGTCCAATGGCGGCGTTTACGGCTCGCTCCTGTCCAGCCCGATCCTTAATGCGCCCCAGTCGGGCATTCTGGGTATGCACAAGATCCAGGACCGCCCGGTGGCCCTCAACGGCGAGGTGAAGATCCGCCCGATGATGTATCTGGCGCTGTCCTACGACCACCGCATCGTCGACGGCAAGGAAGCCGTGACCTTCCTGGTGCGCGTGAAGGAAAGCCTTGAGAACCCTCAGCGCATGCTGCTGGACATCTAGGCGCGCCCCTACAGCGCTGACCAAACGCGCCGCTCCACGCCAGCCCTGTCAAAGGGTGTGGCGGGGGCGGCGTCTTTGTATGGATTTGGCGCTGGCGGGCGGGCGCGCCGGCTATTTCAGGCCCAGCTCGGCTTTCAGGGCCGCGATCTCGGCCTTCCAGACCTTCGCGCTTGAATCAGACGGCATGCGCCAGTCGCCGCGCGGGCTGAGGGCGCCGGCGCTGGTGAGCTTGGGGCCGTTCGGCATGGCCGAGCGCTTGAACTGGGAGAAGCCGTAGAAACGCCAGGCGAAGACCTCCAGCCAGTGGATGATCTCCTGCAGCGTGTAGGCGCGCCGGTCGGCCTCGGCCACGTGGGGCGGCCAGACCCCGCGGGTCACCTCTCCCCAGGCGGCGTGGGCCAGGAACGCGATCTTTTGCGGCCCGTACCCGAAGCGCGCGGCGTAGTGCAGGGTGAAATCCTGCAGCGCATAAGGCCCGATCACGCTTTGGGTGGACTGGATGTCGGCGCCGTCCTCCTGGGGGACGAGCTCCGGCGAGATCTCGGTGTCCAGGATCGCTTCAAGACAGCGCGAGACCTCCGGGCCGAACTCGGAGCGGCGCGCTACCCAGGCGATGAGATGCTGGATCAGCGTTTTGGGCACGCCTGAATTGACGTTGTAATGGGCCATCTGGTCGCCCACGCCATAGGTGCACCAGCCCAGCGCCAGCTCCGACAGATCCCCGGTGCCGATCACCAGCCCGTCCTCGTGATTGGCGAGCCGGAACAAATAATCAGTGCGAAGCCCGGCCTGCACGTTCTCGAAGGTGCGGTCATAATGCTTCTCGCCGTCCGCATAGGGATGGCCGATATCGGCGAGCATCTGTGTGGAGGCCGGGCGGATATCGATTTCGCGGTGCTCCGCGCCCAGCCCCTTGATCAGCGCCAGGGCGTGGTTGCGCGTCTTGTCCGAGGTGGCGAAGCCGGGAAGCGTCACGGCCAGGATCTGGGTGTGGTCCAGCCCCAGGCGGTCGAAGGCGCGCGCACACACGATCAGGGCCTGGGTGGAATCCAGCCCGCCGGATACGCCGATGACCGCGCGCTTGACGCCCGTGGCGCGAAGCCGCTGCACCAGCCCCTGCACCTGAATATTGTAGGCTTCAAAGCAATCTTCATCGAGCTTTTCTGCATCGCTCGGGACGAAGGGAAAGCGGTCGATGGTGCGCTGGAGCGGCGTGCTCTCGCTCTGCTGAGGGGCCAGGTCAAACCCGATGCGGCGAAACCGGGAGACCCGGTCGCCGGCGCGCTTCACCGCGTCGCGCCAGGTGGACAGGCGCAGGCGGTCCGCGCGGATGCGCTCCAGATCGATATCCGCGTACACTTTGGCGTGGCCGTTGAGGAAGCGCTCGCCTGCGGCCAGGCACGCGCCCTGCTCGTACACCAGGATCTGCCCGTCCCAGGCGAGATCGGTGGTGCTTTCGCCGGAACCGGCGGCGGCGAAGACATAGGCGCCCATGGTTTTGCGCGAATGGGCGTCGCAAAGGGCGGCGCGCTCTCTCGCCTTGCCCACCGTGGCGTTCGAGGCGGAGAGGTTGACCATCACCGTCGCGCCGGCCAGCGCGCCGTCAATGCTGGGCGGATGGGGCGACCAGAAATCCTCGCAGATCTCGGCGTGAAGGGTGAAGCCGGGAAGGTCGCGCGCCTCGAAGACCAGATCGGTGCCGAACGGGGCCTCGATCCCGTCAAGGGTGATCGTGTCGGCGGTCACCGCGTCGGCGTCGGCGAACCAGCGCTTCTCATAGAACTCACGGTAATTGGGCAGGAAGCTCTTCGGCACCACGCCCAGGATCCGGCCGCGATGGATCACCACGGCGCAATTGAACAATAAGTCCCGGCTTTGCACCGCGGCGCCGATAATGATCACCGGCTGCAGGCTCGCGCTCGCCTCCACGACCCGGCGAACGGCCCTGGCGCTCGCCTTGATCATGGAGGCCTGCATGTGCAGATCATCCAGCGAGTATCCGGTGACGCAGAGCTCGGGAAACAGCGCCACCGCCGCGCCGGCGTCGTGGGCCTCGCCGGCCAGCTCGATGATGATCCCGGCGTTCTGGTCCGGCTCTGCCAGGGCGACCTGCGGCGCGAACGCTGCGACGCGCGCCATGGCGTGGCGATAGAGATTGTCGAACGCGGCCATCTCGATCTCGGCCTTCTCGATCTCGGCCATGGCGATACCTTATCCAGCCGGTGTGCTCAGGGAGGCGAAACCGGACTTTTGCTCAGGGTGAGTATATATAGGCGGGACGCGCCCGCGTAAACCGGCCATCAGGCGGCTGAAAGGTCCACCGCGCCGCTCAAATCCTCGGCTTCGGATCTGAAGGCCGAGGGCAGCTTGGCGCCGGTGAAGCAGGCGCCGGAAAAGCGGGCCTTGCGCACGTCCGCACCGTGGAGCCGCGCATAGGAGAGATCGGCGCCCTTGGCTTCGATATTGCGAAGGTCCGCGCCGGACATGTCGGCGTAGCGAAGCACCGCCGCCGCCAGCGAGGCGGCCAGCAGGCGCTCATTGGGCAGCAGCAGTGGGCCGAGCCTGGCTTCGCGCAGATCGGCGTTATTGAGCCGCGCCCCCGACAGGTCGGCGCCCCGCAAGTCCGCGCCGCGCAGGCACGCCATGCGCAGATCGGCGTTGGCCAGCTTGGCGCCTTGAAGTTCGGCGCCCTCCATGTCGATGCCATAGAGCACCGCGCCGCGCGCGTGCAGGGCGGTGAGATTGCGCCGGGCGAGGGTTTTCAGCCCGCGCAGATCCTTGCCGTCGAAGGTGGAGGGTGCGCCTTCGGCGCCGCCGGTTTCGCACCAGCGCGCATGGCGATCCAGGGCCTTGGCGGTCTCGCCGCCGGGATCGGCGATTTCGGCCGGCGGCGCGTCGCGCAGCGATCCCTGCATGTCGGCGCCTTGCAGCTGCGCCATCTCCAGGCGCGTCCCGATCAGCACCGTGTCGCGCAGATCCGCGTCGGTCAGGTCGGCGCCCTGGAGGTCGGCGCCTTCCAGATTGGCGCCGGGAAAGCGCGAGTTTCGAAGATTTGCGCGGGTCAGGCGCGCGCCGATCAGAACCGCGTCGGAAAAGTCGGCCGACTGGGCGACGGCGCCGGTCATCTTGGTCTGGGTCAGGTTGGCCCGCGCAAAACTCGCCTCGGTCGCCTCGCCGGGGCGCTGCTCATGGGTGAGGATGGCGAGGCCCTTCTCGCGGTCCACCTGAGCGATAGCGCCCTCGCGCAGATCGGCTTGTGAGAGGTCGGCGCCGGTCAGGTCCGCGCCGCGCAGAATCGCGCCGCGCATGTCGGCGCGATGGAGCACCGCGCCGGCCAGGTTGGCCCGGCGCAGGTCGGCGGCGAACAGGGTGGCGCGGGTCAGATTGGCGCCAGCGAGATTGCAGCCCTCCAGAACCGCGCCGGACAGATCGGCGTCGGCCAGATTGCGCCCGGACAGATCAAGATCCTTCAGCACCTTGTAGGAGAAGTTTGCGCGCGCTCCGCCCATGCGCCCGGACATGAGAAAATCATGGCGCTTGCAGGCCTCGTCCACCTGGGCCTGGCTCAGGGTCTTGTATTCGATGGGCTTGCCGATCATCGCAGCGTCCGCCTTACGCCCGCGGCGTGCGCGCGGGCCGTTCTGAACCATCGCCTGTTTAGCGTTAACGCTGCGTTGCCCCGCTGTCAGAGCCTGCGGACCCGGGTGAGGCCCTGTGCGCCCAGGCGCGACAGGGCGTCGGCCTCGCTCTCGCCGGGCTGCAGGGCGAAATCGGCGTCAAAAAGCGCTGCGCGTAAATCCTGCGCGACAAGCGGGCGCCCGGTTTTCAACCGGGTGAAGAAGCCGGCGTTGAGTGCTTCAGCCTCCGGGCGTCGCACGTCTTCAATCACCTGAATCCCGGCCTCGCGCAGCATCGCCGCGCCGCGCCCGGCCACCGCTTTGAACGGATCGGTGCAGGCGATGATCACCGCGGCGGGTCTCGCCCGGATCAGCGCCTCGGCGCAGGGCGGGGTCTCGCCGTAATGGGCACAGGGTTCAAGGGTCACGTAAACGCGCGCGCCCGTTGCGCCAGACCCGGCCTTGTCCAGCGCCTGGGTTTCGGCATGGGGCCGCCCGCCGGGGGCGGTGGCGGCCGCGCCGATCACCCGGCCCGCCTTGACGATCACGCAGCCCACCGCCGGATTGGGCGCGGTGGATCCCAGCGCCGCATAGGCCAGCGCCAGGGCCGCGTCCATGAAGCGCAAATCGTCTGGTGCGGCCGCGTCCATGGCGCTTACGGGCAGGGCGGCAGGGGGTTGGCGCGCGATTCGTCGAGGTAGCGCGCGCTTGTGGGCGTCACCCCGGACAACTCGATCATAAGCGGGTTTCCGGTGGGAAACTCGAAGCCCATGATGTTATCGGGCGACACCGCGAAAAGCTCCATGAGCAGGGCGCGTAGCGAATTGCCATGGGCGGAGATGAGCACGTCGGCGCCGGCTTCAAGCTTGGGCGCGATGATATCGGCGAAATGGGGCGCGACCCGCTCGCGGGTGAGCTTGAGGCTCTCCGTCGCAGGAAGGGCGCCCGGATCAAGGGCGGCGTAACGCGAATCGAAGCGGGGATGGCGCCTGTCGTCCACGTTCAGGGCCGGCGGCGGCGTATCATAGGAGCGCCGCCAGATTTTCACCTGGTCCTCGCCATGCTCGGCGGCGGTCTCCGCCTTGTCCAGGCCCGTGAGCGCGCCGTAATGGCGTTCGTTGAGGCGCCAGGACTTGTCCACCGGGACCCAGACCCGGTCGATGGCCTCCAGCCCGATCCAGAGGGTGCGTATGGCGCGTTTCAGAACGCTGGTGAAGGCGAAGGCCGGCTCGAAGCCTTCAGCCTTCATCAACTCGCCGCCGTGCAGCGCCTGCGCCTCTCCGGTCTCGGTCAGGTCCACATCGACCCAGCCGGTGAACCGGTTTTCCAGATTCCAGCGGCTTTCGCCGTGACGGGTGAGGACGAGACGGGTCATGGCGGCCCCCTTGTTTCCTGCGCATCGGCGTCGGGTGTTTGCAGCGAAGCGGGTTTAGCCGTACGCGGGCCCCGCGTCGAGACCGCGTGACGACTGCGGCGATCGCGCGCAGATGATTAAGAATCTTGAAATGATCGTGGCGCGCCCCTTGCAGGTTGAGCCCAAAGAGCGCACAATTTTTCCGTGGTGGGACGAGTTTTGAAGCTTTGGGGGGCTTCTTATGCAGCGGGTTACTCTGACTTTAGCCGACGATATCGAGGCACAGACCCTTGATCGGCTGGTGGCGCGCTTCGCCGAGGAACTGGCCGCGCGGTCCGACGAATGCGTGTTCTATCTTAGTCAGCCCGGCGGGGAGCAGCCTGAGCGCATCGTCGAGATGGAGACCGCGGAGACGCTGCAGCGCTTCATCGACTTTGTGACGCCCCATCTGGCCACTGCAATGGCGTGAGGCCGCGCGACGACGCGGATGGCGGCGCTTGCGTCGCACGCGCGCGGGTGGTGTAACCCGCTCCCATGAACTCCAACGATTCCAGTAACGATCCCAGATCCGCCACTTCGGTTTTGGCCTCCATGCGCAACACCTTGCGCCTGGAGAAAGAGGGCCTTGAGGCTCTCTCCGCCCAGCTTGACGACGGGGCGGTCAAGGCGGTCGGGCTTATCGAGACCCTCAAGGGCCGTGTGATCGCCGCGGGCCTGGGCAAGTCCGGCCATGTGGCGCGCAAGATCGCGGCGACGCTCGCGTCCACGGGAACGCCTGCGCTCTACGTCCACCCTTCCGAAGCCAGTCACGGCGATCTGGGGATGGTCACCAAGGATGACTGCGTCATCGCGCTGTCCAAATCGGGCGAAACCCGCGAGCTGAGCGACATGATCGCCTATTGCCGGCGCTTCTCGATCCCGCTGATCGCCATGACCGCGAGGCCGGAAAGCACGCTGGCGCGCGCCGCCGACATTCTTCTGTCCATTCCCGACGCGCCCGAGGCGAGCGGGGAGACGCGTGCGCCCACCACCTCGACGACGCTCATGATGGCGCTGGGCGACGCGCTGGCCGTGGCGCTGATCGAGGCCCGCGGCTTCAGCGCGAAGGACTTCGCGCGCTATCACCCCGGCGGCGCGCTGGGCGCCGCTCTGGCGCGTGTGGACGATGTCATGCACGCCGGCGCGGCGATGCCGCTGGCGGGCGAAGACGACACAATGGGCGCGGCGCTGATCGAAATGAGCGCCAAGGGTTTCGGCTGCGTCGGCGTGGTCGGCGCGGACGGGCGTCTGTCGGGCATCGTCACCGACGGCGATCTGCGCCGCCACATGGACGCCTCACTGCCGTCGAAACGGGTGGACGCGGTGATGACGCGCAATCCCGCCACGGTGGTGCGCGGCGCCCTGGCCTCGGACGCCATGCGTTTGATGACCGAGGGCGATCGCAAGATCACCCAGATTTTTGTCTGCGAGCCCGGCGGTGCGCCGGTCGGCCTCTTGCACATCCACGATCTGCTGCGTATCGGCGTCAGCTGAGGCGTAAACCTTTAGGGGACCTGAATGCAACTGGAAGCCAAACCGAACACTTGGCTGTTCGAGACCGAGGCGTTCGTCGCGCCCACAGGGTTTCGCGAGTATGACGCGCGCTGGTGGTTCGGCCATCCAGGTTCCGACAAGCCGCCGCAGATCAATCTTTATGGGATTCAGGCGCTGGGGCTGGGGCTCGGCACGCTGATTCACGAGCTTGGAAAAGCGCCGAAGATCGTCACCGGGCATGATTTCCGCGGCTATTCGCTGGGGGTGAAGCAGGCGCTGGAAGTCGGGCTGATGCAGGCCGGGATCGAGGTTCACGATATCGGCCTGGCGGTCTCGCCCATGGCCTATTTCGCGCAATTCCATCTGGATGCGCCTTGCGTGGCGATGGTGACGGCGAGCCATAATTCCAACGGCTGGACCGGGGTGAAAATGGGCGTCGAGCGTCCGCTCACCTTCGGACCCGACGAGATGGGGCGCCTTAAGGAGATCGTGCTGAGCGATCAGGGCTTGACGCGCTCGGGCGGCGGGTATGTGCGCGCGCAAGGCGTGGCGGAGGCCTACAAGGCTGATGTCGCCAAAGGCGCGGCGATCAAGCGCAAGCTGAAAGTGGTCGCGGCCTGCGGCAACGGTACTGCGGGCGCCTTTGCGCCGGACGTGCTGCGCGCCATGGGCGTCGAGGTCGTGGAGATGGATTGCGATCTCGACCACACCTTCCCGAACTACAACCCCAACCCGGAAGACATGAAGATGCTGCACGCGGTCTCGGCGAAGGTGCGCGAAGCCGGCGCCGATATCGGCCTGGCTTTTGACGGCGACGGAGACCGGTGTGGCGTGGTGGACGAAACCGGCGCGGAGATCTTCGCCGACAAGGTGGGCCTCATGCTGGCGCGCGACCTGTCTGCGACCTTCGCCGACGCGACCTTCGTGGTGGATGTGAAATCCACCGGGCTTTACGCCACCGATCCGGTCCTCAAGGCCAACGGCGCCACGACACAGTACTGGAAGACCGGCCATTCCTACATCAAGCGGCGGGCCAACGAGCTGGGCGCCCTGGCCGGGTTTGAAAAGTCCGGACACTACTTCCTGCAGCCGCCCATCGGCCGCGGTTATGACGATGCGCTGGTCTCGGCGCGCGTGATCCTGGAGATGCTCGACCGCAACCCTGACCAGACCATGTCGCAGCTCTTCGCCGCCCTGCCTGTGAGCTATGGCTCGCCGACCATGTCGCCGGCCTGCGACGACGAAAAGAAATACGCCGTGATCGATCAAATCGTGGCGCGGTATGAGAGCCGGCGTGACGCCGGCGAGACGATCGCGGAACGCAAGATCATCGACATCAACACGGTCAACGGCGTGCGCTTCACGCTGGAGGGCGGGGCCTGGGGGCTCGTGCGTGCATCCAGCAACTCCCCTAATCTCGTAGTGGTGGTGGAGAGCCTGGAGAGCAGGGACGACATGCGCGCGGTGTTCGCCGACATCAAATCGGAGCTGGCGCGCCATGACGCTGTCGGAGCGTTCGACCAGGAGGTTTGACGGGGTGAGGCTTATCAACGCGCCAGATCCGAATATTAATTCTATTTCATAGCTATAGGGGATGTTGAGTGTCGCTGCTTGGGAATGAAGGCTTTACGCGGTACGCCTTTGGGGTCAAGACTCTGCAAGTGAGGGAAATCTTGAAGGTTTCGGTGGGGGGCTGACGGTGCCGGGACAGCTGCGTCTTAAGCGGATGAAAGCTCAGCGCCTGCTTCGCAATGCGATCGGCAGGCTGGTTACACTGCCGCGCCCTTCGAAGCGGGTCTTGAAGGTCGGCTATGACATGCTGGCTGTCTGGGTCGCCCTGGCGGCGACGTACGCCCTGACGGATTTCAACGTCGCCTTCGACCGGAACTTTATCCTGCTGCTCGTCCTCCAGGCGCCGACCGTCGTGATGGTCCATTTCCTCGCCGGGCTGTACAGCCCGATCGCCTATGCCCGCGATATCGATCTTCTACGGGCCGGCGGGCTCGGCGCGCTGTGCGGCGGCGCGATCATCGCCACGACCAGCCTTGCCGGGGTGACCGAACTGCCCGTGGCTGGTTCGGTGATCTTTGCAGCCTTTCTGACCCCGCTTACGGGCGGCGGGCGCGTATGGGTGCGCAGCTTCATGTCGGAGCGCAAGACCCGTGAGGGCGAACGGGTGCTGATTTATGGCGCGGGCGAGGCCGGCCGGCAGCTGCTCGCCGCATTGCGCGAGCGCGGCCACCACCAGGTCGTGGCGTTCGTGGACGATGCGGCGGAGCTGTCCGGACAGCGTATCGGCGGCGTCTCGGTGTTTGCGGCCTGTGATATCGTGGATGTCCTGCGTACGGTTCACGCCGATACGATCATGCTGGCCATGCCGTCTGTAACCGCCAGCAAGCGGCGCGAGATCCTGCATCGCCTCGAGCCGCTCGAGCAGACCGTGCGCACGGTTCCCGACATCAACGACATCCTGTCCGGCAAGGCGCCGTTGAGCCAGGTCCGCGCGATCATGCCCGAAGATCTGCTGGGCCGGGATCCTGTCCCGGCGCGCCGCGAGCTCATCGAGCCGATGATCGCGGGACGCTCCATCATGGTCACCGGTGCGGGCGGGTCGATCGGTTCCGAGCTTTGCCGTCAGATCATCAAGCTGAAGCCGCGCCGTCTGGTCCTGGTGGAGCAGAGCGAGTATGCGCTTTACATCATCCTGCAGCGGCTGCGCGCCCAGTCCGAAGACTTGTATGACCGGGTCAGCGGGCATCTCGGCACTGTCGAAGATGAAACCCGCATGCACCAGATCCTCGCCGAGCACGACGTGGAGGCAGTGTTCCACACTGCGGCCTACAAGCATGTGCCGCTTGTGGAGACCAATGCGGTGGATGCTGTGCGCAACAACGCCCACGGCACGGCTCGGCTGGCGCGCGCGGCCATCAAGGCTGGCGTGACCACCTTTGTTCTCGTCTCCACCGACAAGGCCGTGCGCCCGGCCAATGTCATGGGCGCCAGCAAGCGCCTGGCCGAGCTGGTCTGCAAGGCGTTCTCGCAAAACCAGTCCGGCACCAAGTTCGCCGTCGTGCGGTTCGGCAACGTGCTGGACTCCTCCGGGTCCGTGGCGCCTCTGTTCCGCGATCAGATCGAAAGAGGCGGGCCGGTCACCGTCACCCATAACGAAGCGACGCGCTATTTCATGACGCTGAGCGAGGCGGCGCAGCTGGTGATTCAGGCCGGCGCGTTGACCAAGGGCGGCGATGTCTTCGTGCTCGGCATGGGCGAGCCGGTGCGCATCACCGACCTGGCCTGCCGCATGATCCGTCTGGCCGGTTACCGCCCGCGCTTTGCAGAGGAGGGCGCCGGATCAAGCCGCGAGATTCTTGTCACCTTCACGGGTTTGCGCCCCGGCGAAAAGCTCAGCGAGGAGCTTTTCATCACCCAGGCGGCCGACGGCACCGAGCATCCGCTGATCCTGCGCGAAGGCGATGAACCGCTTGATCCGTCCGCCCTCAACGGCCTGGTGGCCCGGCTCGAGGCCGCCTGTCATGCCCGTGATTTTGATTTCATCTGCGAACTCCTGATGCACCGCTTCGTGCACTACCGCCCGGGCGCCAAGCCGGAAACGGAAGTAAAGCCGGGTCAGGTCGATATCGCGTGACCCTTCGCCGGCGCCTGCATTCAGCGGCGCTCCTGGATATTCGAACGCGAGACTCGTCATTGCGGCGGACGGCGCGACTGTGTAACAGCGGGCGCGCAGGAAGCGGCGAACGGCTGGAATGCTGTCGCTATGATTGAAGGGTGACGGAATGCGCGTTGCAATGATCGGTACGGGCTATGTCGGACTGGTGTCGGGGGCGTGCTTCGCTGATTTCGGCCACCACGTGACATGCATCGACAAGCTCGAGGACAAGATCGAGCTGCTGCGGTCCGGCGGCGTGCCGATCTATGAGCCGGGCCTGGACCTGCTGATCGAGCGGAATGTGCGCGAGCGCCGGCTGGATTTCGCCACCGACCCGACTGAGGCGGTGAGCGAGGCCGATGTCGTCTTTATCGCTGTCGGCACGCCGTCGCGGCGCGGCGACGGCCACGCCGACCTCACCTATGTCTACGCGGCGGCCGAGGAAATCGCCAGGCAGATGGACGGATTCACCGTCGTGGTGACTAAATCCACCGTGCCGGTGGGCACCGGTGACGAGGTGGAGAGAATCATTCGCGAGACCCGGCCCGACGCCGATTTTGCGGTGGTCTCCAACCCTGAGTTCCTGCGCGAAGGCGCTGCGATCGAGGACTTCAAGCGCCCTGACCGGGTCGTGGTGGGCGCCGAGGACGAGCGCGCCGAGGCGGTGATGCGGGAGCTTTATCGCCCGCTCTTCCTGAACGAGACGCCCATCGTGTTCACCAAGCGGCGCACCTCCGAGCTGATCAAATACGCCGCCAACGCCTTCCTCGCGATGAAGATCACCTTCATCAACGAGATCGCCGATCTGTGCGAAGCCGTGGGCGCGGACGTTCAGGAAGTGGCGCGCGGCATCGGCCTTGATAACCGCATCGGCAAGAAGTTTCTCCACGCCGGTCCGGGCTATGGCGGCTCATGCTTTCCCAAGGACACCCAGGCTCTGGCCCGCACGGCGGCCGAGGCCGGTACGCCAGTCCGCCTTGTAGAGACCGTCATCGACATCAATGACAAGCGCAAGAAGGCGATGGCCGGCAAGGTGATCAGGGCGTGCGGCGGGGATGTCGCCGGAAAGACGATCGCAGTGCTCGGCCTGACCTTCAAGCCCAATACCGACGACATGCGCGACGCGCCGGGCCTGGATCTGATTCCGGCGCTGCAGGAAGCGGGAGCCAAGGTGCGGGCTTTCGATCCCGCCGGCGTGGAAGAAGCTGAAAAGCTGCTGTCCGGCGTGGAGTTTACGACCGGTCCATATCTTTGCGTCGAGGGCGCCGATGCGCTTGTGCTCGTCACCGAATGGAACGAGTTCCGCGCGCTGGACCTGGACCGAATCAAGTCCTGTCTGGTCGAGCCGGTGATCGTGGACCTCAGGAACATCTACGATCCAGCCGAAATGGCGGGCCGTGGGTTCCGGTATGTCAGCGTCGGACGCCCTGGCGATGCCGGCTCTCACTAGCGCCGGACTGGAAGAGACGGGAGACAGCTCGTGTGCGGCATTGTCGGAGTGGTCGGAGACGGCCGGGCGCGGGAGATCATCCTGGAAGGCCTGAAGCGGCTTGAATACCGGGGGTATGACTCCGCAGGAATCGCTCTGGCCGCAAACGGCGGAGTCGAGCGCAGGCGCGCGGTGGGCAAGGTTCAAGGCCTGTTCGACAAGGCCGGCGACCTGCCCGCGTCCAGCCAGGGAATCGGACATACTCGCTGGGCCACCCATGGCGCGGCGAACGAGGCCAACGCCCATCCCCATCGCGCCGGGCGCGTGACGCTTGTCCATAACGGGATCATCGAGAACTTCCGCCCGTTGAAGGACGAGTTGGAGGCCGCCGGCCGCCGCTTCGAGAGCGAGACCGACACCGAAGTGGTGGCCCAGCTCATCGACGCGGCGCTAGACGCCGGCGCCGCGCCGGTGGACGCGGTCCGCAAGACGGTGTCCCGCCTGACCGGGGCGTTCGCCCTGGCGGTCATGATTGATGGGCAGGAGACGCTTCTGTTCGGCGCGCGCCGGGGCGCCCCCCTGGTCGCCGGACTGTCCCGCGACGCCGGCTTCATCGCCTCCGATGCGCTGGCGATCAGCGGAGAGGCCCAGTCGCTGATCTATCTCAAGGACGGCGATCTGGCGGTCATGAGCCCGGGTCGCGCGCAAATCCTGAATGCGGACGGCGAGGCGGTGGAGCGCGAGCGCCAGCCGGCGCCGACCAGCCATGTGGCGGCCGAAAAGGGCAATTACCGCCACTACATGCAGAAAGAGATCTACGATCAGCCCGACGTGATCGGACGCACCGGCAGCCATTATTTCGACGCCGTGGAGCGCACGATCCGCCCCGTGGACGGCATCGACTTCACAAAGGTGAACCGGCTGCTGATCGTGGGCTGCGGGACCGCGGCGCTCGCAGGCCAGGTGGCGCGCTACTGGTTCGGCTCCATCGCCAGGCTGGCGTGCGAAGTGGAGATCGCGTCGGAGTTTCGGTATCGCGATCCGGTGTTCATGGACGGCGACCTCGCCTTGTTCATCTCCCAGTCCGGGGAGACCGCCGACACGCTGGAGGCCATGCGCCTGTGCGTCGAGGCCGGCGTGCCCACGGCCGCGCTGACCAACACCCCCCATTCCACCATGGCGCGCGAGGCGGACCTGGTCCTGCCGACGCTGGCCGGGCCCGAGATCGGGGTGGCGTCCACCAAGGCCTTCACCTGCCAGCTCACGGCGCTCGCCTCGCTTGCGGTCCTGGCCGGGCGCCAGCGCGGCCATGTGGATGCGGCCACTGAGCGCGAGCTGGCCGAGGCGATCCTCGGCGCGCCGACACGGGTGGCGCTGGCGCTGGACGTGGAGCCGGACGTCAAGGCCCTGGCGCCGGAACTCGCCGACCACCACACGGTGCTCTATCTGGGCCGCGGCCAGTTCTTCCCCATGGCGCTGGAGGCGGCGCTCAAGCTGAAGGAAATCAGTTATATCCACGCTGAAGGCTACGCCGCCGGGGAGCTGAAGCACGGCCCCATCGCGCTGGTGGAGGAGGGCGTGCCCGTCATCGTCATCTGCCCCAGCGACGCGCTGTTCGACAAGACGCGCTCGTCCATCCAGCAGGTGAGGAGCCGCGGGGCGCGGGTGACGGTCATCACCGACGCCGCGGGCGCCGACGCCCTGAAAGACGACGCCCACCGGCTCATCGTGGCGCCCGACACCGCGCCGGTCCTGCAGCCGCTGGTCTGCGCCGTTGTGGTTCAGCTCATCGCCTATCACGTCGCCGTCTACAAGGGCACGGACGTGGACCAGCCGCGCAATCTGGCCAAATCCGTCACGGTGGAGTAGGCGATCCGCCCGCCGCCCCGGCCAGAGACGACGAGGAATCAGGCGGTTCGCGGGCTCATCACGGACGGCTTGTTTACGGGCCGGCTTGAAACACATTGCCGCGCGCACCTCGCATCCGGGCCGCATGGATCGCCGTCAAGGCCGACGCCGGGGCCGAAGACCATACAGGTCGAGCCAGTCGTGAAAGATCGATAAGTCGGGCCGGCTCTGTTCAGCACCAAGGCTCGCGCCCATACGATGGCCGGCCGTTCCACGCTTCAGACCCGGCGATCGGTTGGGTATCTTGGCGGGATATTCAGCATACGCATGAGGTTTGGCGTCGCAAATCCTTCATACAATTGCAGTATCAAAGGGCTGTTGCATATGAGATACGGTATGCGCAGCGCGGTCGGCATTCGCAAATCCATCGGCCGTTGCAATGGAAATTCAGTTGACAGACCGACGTCAGGTCGCTCTAAATCCGAAGCGTTCAGCGCCCG
>Ga0307975_1000006_pt1 | contig 125584 bp, 120 predicted proteins | sample OrgLakmetagen917_FD_201825 | JGI IMG/M metagenome (GOLD analysis project Ga0307975, IMG submission 201825) | Saline water microbial communities from Organic Lake, Antarctica - #917 | ecosystem: Environmental > Aquatic > Non-marine Saline and Alkaline > Saline | place: Antarctica: Organic Lake... | reverse complement strand
GGCTGGCGCTTCCACGACTCCTGGCTGTCCATGGCAGGCATGGGAAGCACAGGCATTCCTTTCGGTAATCCGGTGGATGACTGGGGTATCCGTGTTAACGAAGACGGCAACCCGGTTGGTGCCAGCGTAAGCCGCGGTGGTGCGACCAACTCGCCTGCCTCTGTCTATGCGGTGACCAAAATGGTTGAGTGGCTGCGTGACTATGCGCCGGAAAGCGCACGTGGTATGACCTTTGGTGAAGCCGGGCCAGTGCCTGCACAGGGCCAGATTGCCCAGCAGATCTTCTGGTATACCGCGTTCACTGCCGACATGACGGATCCCAGCCTGCCGGTGACCGACGATGAGGGTAATCCGAAATGGCGTATGGCGCCGTCACCCGCCGGTCCCTACTGGGAAGATGGCATGAAAGTGGGCTATCAGGACGTGGGTTCCTGGACCTTCTTCAACTCCACGCCTGAAGACCGTCGTACCGCGGCATGGTTGTTCGCCCAGTTCACGGTTTCCAAGACTGTGTCACTGGAAAAAACCATCGCCGGCCTGACGCCGATCCGCCGGTCAGACATCTTCTCCGAAGAGATGACCGAACTGGCACCCAAGCTGGGAGGCCTGGTTGAGTTCTATCGCAGTGAGAACGAGAGCATGTGGACTCCGACAGGCACCAACGTTCCGGACTATCCACGCCTTGCGCCGCTCTGGTGGCAGAACCTGGCACCGGCGGTAAACGGCGAAGTCACGCCAAAAGTTGCGCTGGACAACCTGGCTGAGGCCATGGACCGTACCATGTCCCGCCTGGCCCGCGCGGATGTGTTCGCGAACTATGCGCCCATCCTCAACGAGCCACGGGACGAGCAGTACTGGCTGGATCAGCCCGGCGCACCGAAGCCGGCCCTGGAAAACGAAAAACCCCAGGGTAAGACCAAGCCATATGATCAGATGATGGAAGAGTGGATGGCTGACTGAAGCTAATTTCACTCTGGACTGATCCTGCCGGCCCGTTTGATTGCGGGCCGGCAGAGTATCCTACCGAAACTCTGCCAGGCTGGACCCGTACGCGGTTCAGTGACTGGTTACCGCTTACCGGCCAGAACGGCCACCGCCAGGCTCACCAGTGCGGATGCCATCAACGCGCCAACGAAGGGCCAGAGCGTGGGAATGGCGCCGGGGAAACTGGCTGCCTCAAGGCCAGCCGCCAGGCTGCCTCCTGAAATCCAGCCCGGGGCAACGGCCCCAATCAGCCCGGCAAGGCCGCCGCATACTGCTGCCTGTGTCGTCATCCGCTGCCACAGTCCCATCAGCACCGGGACAATCGCCGTTGCGCACAGCAGGTCGGCAATCAGGAACAGCCGCAATACCGAAATGCCCTCCAGAGCCACCAGCACGACCGGTACCATCAGCACCACGGTAATCCAGCGGGCTGCCGCCAGCGAAAGATCCTTTTTTTCCGTCACCGCAAGCGAGGCGAAGGCGTTCTGAAGTGTATCCACCGAGGACGCAACCAGCGTCAGTGCCAGAATCAGCGCCGGCAGGGCCAGCCATTCTGATGCGCCGGAAAGCAGGGCAAAAAATGGAATGGGTGGCGAGCCAAGATCCGTGCCGCTCATGGCGGCGACAATGCCCAGGCTGCCGACAACGGCAACCACCACGACCGTCGCCAGCCCCCCAATCAACGCACCGCTGCGCAGCGAGCTGATATCCCTGGCCGACCAGAGCCGCTGCCAGTATCCCTGATGGAACAGGTTGGCGGCGGTTACCGCAATGACCAGCGTCACCGCGACACCAATGGCGCTGCCTGTCGGGACGCTGGGCATGGCCGAAGACTCCAGCTCGGGAAGGTGACCCAGCACGGCAAATCCGACAATGCCCAGCAGCGCAATCAGCAGGGCCGCCTGCCACTGATCCGTTACGATACTGGCGCGCAGGCCACCCCAGGCCGTGTAGACAAGAGTGGTGACGGCCACGCCCATTACCGCAAGGTTGCCATTGACGTCCGATAGCAGCGACGTAATGGCACCAATCGCCGTGAGCTCGGCGGTGAGAAAACAGAGCATGTAGAGCACGGAAATCAGGGCCACATAGCGTCGGACCGTATTGCCATAGCAGGCCTGGGCAAACTCCCCGATGCTGCGGCCCTGTGGAAGATAGCGCCGGATCGCTGGCCCGCAAAGCCCGAAGACGATAAAGGGCAGGGCCGCGCCAATCGCATACCCCGCCAGCGCCACCGGGCCGACCAGCGCGCCAATTTCCGGTGGTGCGAACAGAATCCACCCGCCCATGCCGGACGCCAGAAACGACAATCCCAACGCCCGGGAACCCTGGGAATTTCTTGCCGTGACAAAGTCATCCAGGCCGCCGTTGACAAGCCTGGCTCTGAGCCCAAGCCAGGCGAAAAGGATCAGGGCAGCAGCCAGAGCGGCGATAGTGGTGTAAGGCATTCGGTGATTCTCCATGGGCGGTGCGGCTTTCGCACCGACAAGAAACAGGACGTTTGGCGCATCTGTGGCCGCCGCTCAGTCTTCCGGCTGACTCAGATCCAGCCATTGCTGTGACAGCCAGTAAAAGCTGCCGTTGCCCGCCGGATAGGTGCAGTTATAGCGGAAACGGCGGCTGTCGAAGGCTTTCGGTGCTGTCAGAGTGACGTCTGTGCTGTTGTTCACCTCAAAATCAATCCGGCCCTGGCCCGACGCAAAGCAGGTCATCCGGCCCGGGTCCAGTGACTCGGGGAGCCGGAGCGCCAGGGTCGGCGGGTTCCGGTCCATGACCCCGTCCGGCAGTGTGGCAGCATCGACCGGTAAAGCCCGGCTGGTGAGCTTGGTTTTCAGGCTGTCCAGCTGGCCATAGGTGGTGGCCATGGGGAAGCGGGGCAGTCGTGTTCTGTGAGAGTATTTGCCAATGGCACCGGACTGCTGCCCGAAGCCGTACCAGCCGCGGTCTGCCAGCATGGACTCCAGCGTTTCACTGTATTCGCCGTAAGGGTAGGCAAACATCGCCGACTCCACGTTCAGTCTGTCCGCAAGTACGCTCTGGGCTTTATCGAGGCTGACCCTTGTCCGTTCGCGCCAGGCCTCGTTGGATTCGTCAGGGCGCTGGACCATGTGGTTATGGTCGGTGCTGTGGTTGGCGATGGTGATACTGTCATCGTTCTGAAATTCTTCAAGCTGATCCCAGGTCATATAGCCCCGTCCGCCAACCGCGTCGGTGTTTACAAAAACGGTGTAGGGGTAACCCTTGTCTTCCAGCATGGGCGCGGCGGTGCGGTAGACGGACTCGTAGGCATCGTCAAAGGTGATGGCAATCTGCTGTGTATCATCCAGCTCACCCGCCAGGGCATTGCGTGTGCCGGGCTCCAGTGAAACCACGTCCAGCCCCAGTTCTTCAATCATCCCCAACTGGTCCCTGAAAAGGGCGACGGTGGTGCTGGTGGATGCGGGGGTACTGTCGTCGACGTGGTGATACTGCAGTACGACCAGGTCTGCATGAGCCTGAAATGTGGCGCTGGCGAGCATAGTCGCAAGCAGGGCGGATTTGAGGCTGAAGGGTCTGGCTGATCTGCAATGTACACTCATATTGGCTCCCCTGGTTTATTCCTGGAAATGCGCTTTCATAACGCTGAAGGCGCTGTTCAGATTCTGGATGGCTTCAGTTTCTCCGCCCCTGTCCGGATGCGCCTGCATGACAGCGCGGCGGAAACGATATTTTACGTCCTCGAACGATGGCGGGATGTCGCTGAAACCGAACACGCCAGCGGCTTCCAGCGTTTCCCTGCGCGCGGGTTGCTGGCCGCCGCGCCCGGACCAGAAGTCATCCATCATTTTAAGTATGGACACCTCGGGCAGCTGGTATTTGGACAGGTCCAGGTAGAAGGCCCTGAGCTCATCCACCGCGCCAACCGATCCGGTGCCGCTGACCACGTCCTGCCGGGACAGTCTGATCCGCAGTGGCGAAATGCTCAGCGCCTCGCCGGATGCGGCGAGCTGATCACGAAGACGATAGAGCACGTGAAAGATCAGAAAGTGAACCGGATAAAGCTTATCCGGCTCGGCGTAGTTGACCGGGCCAATCAACTCCCAGGGTGGCTTCTGCAGCGCCTTGATCAGGTTCAGCTCGCTGATTCCCGGGCTGTTCTCCCGGAGTATTCGCTCAACAGCCACCGACAGGTGCTGAATCTGGAACGCAATAATTTCGTCCTGGTTGTTGTCCTGTGGGGGTGAGGCCTGATGCTCAGTCATGGGTCTATCCTAAGCGACCCGGGTGAATCAGGAAAGGGCAGGGGCGGGTTTGTTCTGCCCGATGGCACGCGTATAATCCACGGCCCACCGACCCGATGAATGATATGTTTATGTCTGATGTTTATTCCGAGGCAGAAAAAAAGACCAAGTACGAGTTCAACAAACTGCAGAAGCGCCTGAGGCGAGAGACCGGACAGGCGATTGCCGATTACTCGATGATTGAGGCTGGCGACAAGGTGATGGTCTGCCTGAGCGGGGGCAAGGATTCCTACGCCATGCTCGACATTCTGATGGGCCTGCAGAAAAGCGCGCCCGTGGATTTCGAACTCATTGCCGTCAACCTTGATCAGAAACAGCCTGGCTTTCCGGAAGAAGTGCTGCCGGAGTACCTGTCGGCCCTGGGCATTGAATATCACATCATCGAGAAAGACACCTACAGCATCGTCAAGGACAAGATTCCCGAGGGCAAGACCACCTGCGGCCTGTGTTCCCGCCTGCGCCGCGGTATTCTGTACAACTTCGCGGAGGCCAACGGGGTGACCAAGATTGCCCTGGGCCATCACCGGGATGATCTGCTGGAAACCCTGTTTCTGAATATGTTCTACGGTGGCCGGTTAAAGTCCATGCCCCCGGTGCTGCACAGCGATGATGGGCGGAACACGGTGATTCGCCCATTAGCCTACTGTCGCGAAAAAGACCTTGCCCGCTATGCGCAGATGCAGGACTTCCCGATTATCCCCTGCAACCTGTGCGGGTCACAGGAGAACCTTCAGAGGCAGGTGATCAAGGACATGTTTCAGGTCTGGGACAAACAGCACCCGGGCAGGCTGGAAACCATGTTCCGCGCCATGTGCAACGTGGAGCCCTCCCACCTGGCGGACAACTCGTTGTACGATTTCAGGCTGGGTCAGCGCATGGCGACTGGCCAACCAGCCCCGGTCGGTGAGGCAGAGTCCGTATCCGTGGATTACGGCCGGCTCAATGTGCTGAATGTGTGAAGCTGATAAAGGGTAGGGTCCAGATACCGAAGCCGATCAGCAACAGGCCGGAGAGCTGGCGAAAACGGGTGCTGCCTTTCAGCCGGTTGATCCAGCTGGCCGCGTAACCCGTTGCCAGCATCGAGGGCAGAGTGCCCAGGCCGAAAAACAGCATGGTGGATGCGGCGCTTCCTACCGATGGCTGCAACGCGGCCCAGCCAAGGGTGCTATACACCAGCCCGCAGGGAAGCCAACCCCACAGACCGCCCAGTGCCAGTGCCTTCCAGATGCGGTCCACGGGCATGACCCGGCGAGTAAATGGGGAAATCCGTTGCCAAATCGGCGCGCCGACCCGTTCTATGTAGCGAATGCCCTGCCACCATTGCCCCATGGACAGTCCCATCAGAATCAGCAGCCCCCCGGCAATACTGCGCAGCACCGGTCCGACACTGGCGTAGGTGTCCGCCGCACGGGTACTGAGCAGTGCCACCAGCGTTGCGATAAGCACATAACTGGCAACGCGTCCGCCATTGAAGGCCAGCAGCATGAGCGTCTGGCGGCGCCGATAGCCGGCGCCAACCGGCAATGCCATGGACAGGGAGGCGCTGATACCACCACACATACTCAGGCAGTGGGTGCTGCCCATCAGGCCAATCAGGTAAGCGCTTGTATAACTGAGGGCGAGTTCGCTTTCCATTAGCCCTGGGGGTTATCCCGGTCTGCTCTGTCCTGTTTACTGGCAACGGCCTGCGGGTCTGGCTGTTTGGCGTCGTCCGGGATTCTGTCCTCATCGTCGTCGTAAAGAATCCGGTGGGCAGGGCCTTCCAGATCATCGTACTGGCCGTTCTTTACCGCCCAGGAAAACAGCACAACCCCAAGGGCCACCAGAATCAGCATCACCGGAACCAGGATCATCACAATTTTCATACATCACCCTGAAAGGTTGCGGAATGTCGGGGGCCACGGCTGAGCCGCAGAGCGTTCAGTACGACCACCAGGGAGCTCAGTGACATGCCGATGGCCGCCAGCCAGGGAGGCACAAGGCCAGCCGCGGCCAGTGGCAGCGCCAGAACATTGTAGGCCAGCGCCCAGATCATGTTCTGGCGAATAATCCGTCGCATGGAGCTGCTGATGGCCAGCGCCTGCGGAAGTTCCCGCAGCTGTCCGCTGAGCAGTACCGCATCGGCGTTCAGTTGCGTCAGGTCCGCCGCGCTGCCCATGGCAACGGACACGCTGGCACCGGCCATGGACGGCAGATCATTCAGACCATCTCCCACCATCATGACACGACGACCCTCGTCAATTAAACGTCTGAGTACGACGAGTTTGTGCTCCGGCGATGCCTCACCGATGGCTTCGTCTACGCCGGTCCGGGCAGCCACTCTCCGGACATGGGCGGATCGGTCGCCGCTGAGCAGCAGCGTCCGGATGCCCTGTTGCTTCAGCATCCGGATGGTCTGTGCCGCATCGGGCCGGGGCTCGTCATCAAGGGTGAAGCGGGCCAGCCAGCAATCGGCGGTGGCCAGCCACACCTCCACGCCCCCGGACGGTTCAGTGTCCGGCATGGGTGCGTCCGTCTGACTTTTCACAAATTCCCGGTGCCCGATAAAGGTTGTCATACCTTCGATACAGCCCGATAAACCGCCCCCGAGATGATTTTCAACGCTGCTTGCCCTGGTGGATGGATACGCCCTGAAAGCATGGGCGATCGGATGTTCCGAAGCCTGCTCAAGGCTGGCAGCGAGGCGAAGGCAGTGCTCGCCGGAGAGCCCGGTGAAGGTCTCCGTTCCGGTCAGACGGAGTTGACCCCGGGTCAGGGTGCCGGTTTTGTCGAACACCACCGTGTCCACCCCGTGCATGGATTCGAGCGTGTGACCCCGGGTGGGCAAAAAGCCCTGCTTGCGAAGTCTTAGCGTGGCTGAGGTGATCGCCGTGGGCGTGGCAAGAGACAGGGCACAGGGGCAGGTGACCACCAGCACAGACAGCATGATGTCGAAAGCGTTACTGGCACCTGCGAGCCACCAGCCAAGCCCGATCACCGGCGTGATCAGCAGTACCTGTCCGACAAAGCGCCCCGCCAGTCGATCCGCTAGCTGCGCCACAGGGGGCTTTTCCGACTGGACCCGGTCAAGGATTCTAAGGATGCCGGAGAGCCGGGTGTGGGCGCCTGCCCTGATCACTTTCATCTCGAACGGGTGCTCGCCGTTTACACTGCCGCCGTGAACCTGATCGCCCGGCTGTCGGGTTTCAGGCAGATATTCGCCGGTCAGCGCCGCTTCGTCGACGGTGGTCTGGCCGCTGGTGATCAGGCCATCAGCGGGAAGCGTTTCGCCGGGCCTGACCAGAACGATATCACCAGCCTGCAGATCGTGAACGGGAACCAGCTCGGTCCGGTTGCCGGTCACGCGATTGGCCACATTCGGCTGATAGCCTGCCAGGCTGTTTCCGGTAAGTCCTGCGCGATAGCGCGCCCGGGTTTCAATGTAGCGGCCAAGCAGCAGAAAAAAGGTAAACATACAGACGGATTCGAAATAGACCTCCTCGCCACCAGACAGAGTCACCCAGGCGCTGGCCGCGTAGGCCAGGCCAATGGCAGTGGCAACGGGCATATCCATGGTCAGATGCCTGCTGCGCAGGTCTCTCAGGGCGTTGGTGAAAAAAGGTCGGGCGCTGTAAAAAACCACCGGCGTGGCCACCAGCAGGCTGAACCAGCGGAAAAAATTCACGAAATCGGCGGACAGGTCGCTGATCAGTTCAAAATACATTGGGAATGCCAGCATCATGCTCTGGAAAGCGCCGATGCCTGCCACGGTCAGCCGGATCAGCATTGACCGATTTTCCGCTTTTAGCGCCTGTTCCGCCTCATCCGCCTGGAAAGGCCTTGCGGTATATCCCAGTTGATGAATCGCAATCAGCAGGTCGCTGAGGAGCGCCTGACTGGCATCCCAGACCAGACGGCCGCGTCGGGTGGTATGGTTTACGGAAAACGAGATCACGCCAGGCTGTTTGGCCATATGGTGCTCAAGCAGCCAGATGCAGGCGGAACAGGTTATCCCGCCCATCAGCAAGGTGGCTTCCTGACCGCCTTTGACCGGCGCGACAAAGGACGCCTGCAACAGGGAGTGGTCCAGCTCTCGTAATCGGCTGATTTCCGATTCAGTCAGCTTTTTCGGAGTGACCGCCGGTTCGGTGCGGAAGCGGTAAAAGCCGGACAGGCCTTCGGCGGTAATGGTCTGAAAAACCGCTTTGCAGCCCTGGCAACAGAAATGATGGGTTTCTCCTTCCTGCTCAAGGGTGATGGGAGGGGAGCCACCAGCGGGCTCCCCGCAGTGAAAACAGTCTACGCCAGTCACCCGCGATCATCGGTCCTTTTGCCCAGAACAAGGTTGTTTGAAAGCGGCAGACTGGCTTCGCCTTTCAGGCGCCAGTCATTGTCCGGACCCCGCAGATCGAAATACCAGCGGCCATCAATGGGCTGATTCAGGCTGGCTGTGTAACGGTCATTGCCGATGGGCTGGAACTGAATGGTGCGGTCGCGATCGGCCAGAGTCGGGTGGAACAGATTGAGCACCAGATAGGGGAAGTTGGTGCTGCCATTGTCAGCACTGATCGTCAGGCTGGCCGATCGGACGTCAAAATCCATGCGGGCCTGCAGACCCATGGCGCGGGCGGTCTCATCCCTGACCCTCTCCATGGCAATACCCCGCCCCTGCTCGGAGTAATCGTCGGTGACCATGGAGCTGTCGATGCTCAGCGCGACGGTGATCATCGAAATGCACCAGACGATGGCAGCACCGGGGAAAATCAGCAGAAACCAGAACCAGGGCTGCTTGTACCAGGGGCTGACTGTTTCGTCGTCATTCATCAAAGGGCTTCCCAGTGGTCGTTCAGCGGTTAGGGCCGACGAACCGGCTTTCAGTTTCCAGAATCAGAGACGGGTCGGTCTCTGACGCCATGGTAAAAATAATGGTGTTGCTGGCTTCAGTAATGATGTCCGGGTCGACGTCAACAACGGTGGGCAGTGCGCGGTTTTCCGTGCTGTCCACGGTGATGGTGGTATCGGTGAGAATACGGGCGGTCTCCATGCCGGACACCGAAATACTGAAGGTCTGCGGAACCTCTGTGTGGTTGCCGATTCTGAGAGTATAGGTGTTCTCGACCCGGCCTTCGCCGTTGAATTTGAACAGCGCCCCACGGTCGCGTTCGGCATCCAGCGTCGCCGGCACGCGGGTGGCAATGGTGTATCCCATGGCCAGAATCATCAGTACCAGGGCCAGTCCATACCCAAAGGTACGGGGCCGCATCAGCTTTGAGGGTTTGCCTTCCAGCTCATTCTGGGTGGTGTAGCGAATCAGCCCTCTGGGGTAATTCATTTTGTCCATGATTTCGTCGCAGGCATCGATACAGAGCGCACAGCCAATGCACTCATATTGCAGGCCGTCACGGATGTCGATGCCGGTGGGGCATACCTGGACGCACTGACCGCAGTCAATGCAGTCGCCAAGGCCAAGCTCATCGGGGTCCGCACCTTTCTTGCGATGTCCCCTTGGCTCGCCGCGGTTCGGATCGTAGGACACCACGCGGGTGTCCGGATCAAACATCACCGACTGGAAGCGGGCGTAAGGGCACATGTACAGGCAGACCTGCTCCCGCATCCAGCCTGCGTTCAGATAGGTAGCCACAGTGAAAAACGCCACCCAGAAATAGGCCCAGCCGTTCGCCTGAAGGGTGAACAGATCTCCGACCAGATCCCGGATTGGATAGAAATAACCCACGAAGGTCAGGCCGGTGGCCAGGGCAATCAGCCCCCAGACCAGATGTTTTGCGGATTTTTTGGCAATCTTGCCGCCGGATTTGGGGGACTTGTCCAGTTTCATGCGCTGGTTGCGGCTGCCCTCAATGCGTTCTTCCACCCACATGAAGATAAACGTCCACACGGTTTGCGGACAGGTGTAACCGCACCAGACCCGGCCAAAAAGAGTGGTAATGAAAAACAGCCCGAAGGCGGCGATGATCAGTGAGCCCGACAGCAGAATCAGGTCCTGCGGGAAAAAGGTGATGCCGAACAGGTGAAATTCCCTGGCCGGAAGGTCAAAGAAAATCAGCGGCTGGCCATCAACCGAGATCCATACGAACAGAAAATACATGCCCATCAGTGCCGTCAGACTGACATTACGGATTCGTTGAAAGAAGCCGGTGACTGACTTGACGTATATTTTCTTTCGGCTGGCGTACAGGTCGACCGTTCCGGTGTTGTTTTTGTTATCGGAGGCGCCAGCGGACGGGTCAATCTGTTTGACCGGAATCTCACTGCTCATTGTTACCTCCCTACGTCTGTCCGGTTATCTGGACAGACTGTAAACGTAGGCCGCCAGAATCTGGATCTGGTCGTCCGACAGGCGGCCGCTCTGCGCGGGCATCATATTTTGCCGACCGTTGACTACGGTTTCCTTGATCCACTCATAGTTGGAACCATATAGCCATGCGTCGTCGGTCAGGTTTGGTGCGCCGATGGCCTGATTGCCTTTGCCATCCGCGCCATGGCACGCAGCGCACGCCTGAGCGAAGACCTGCTCGCCTCGCTTGGCGGCCTCTGGATCCTCGGCACGGTCACTGTAACTCAGCACATAATTAACCACCTGATCCACCTGCGTCGGCGTCATATTCGGCATGACTCCCATCGCTGGCATAGCACCGGCACGGCCATTGTGCAGGGTCGACAGGATGGAGTCCGGGTCACCGCCGTAAATCCAGGCCGTATCTGTCAGGTTGGGAAAGCCGATATTGCCGCGACCCGCCGAGCCGTGGCAGACAGCGCAGTTATTGGCAAACAGCCGCTGTCCCATCTGCATGGCTTCCCTGCTGGTATAAAGCTCCTCAACCGGCGTGTCTCCGAACTGGGCGTACAGTTCACCATAACGGGCTTCTGCCAGCTGTTTTTCAGCTTCCCACTGGTTTTCCTGGGTCCAGCCCAGCAACCCTTTGTAATTGCCAAGGCCGGGATAGAGCGCCAGATAGGCCAGAGCGAATACACAGGTGGCCACAAACAGGTAGTACCACCATTTAGGCAAGGGGTTATCCAGCTCTTCGATGCCGTCGAATGAGTGGCCGGTTGTGCGGTCGGTCTCTGTATCGGACGACTGGCCCTTGCGTGTTGCATGCAGTAGCCACCAGCAGCCAAAAACGGTGCCGAGCACGATCACGCTGATCCAGATGCTCCAGAAGGTACTCATCGTTTTGTCTCCGTCTGTTCCTGTTCAAGAGTACGCCTTTCCACCTCATCATCCTCAAACGGAAGATGGGCTGCCTCTTCGTTGGCGCGACGGCGACGGGCGCTATAGGCCCACCAGATGATGCCGAGGAACATGGCCATGATGACCAGGCTGTGTACGCCGCGTAAGTCGTTTACGTCCATAGGGATCACCGTCTCTCCGAAATCACCGTGCCGAGCTGTTGCAGATAGGCAACCAGCGCTTCGATCTCGAAGGTGCCTTCAACCTGTTCTGCCGCACCTTCAATCTGCTCATCGGTATAAGGCACACCCAGGGTCTGCAGGGTTCTCAATTTGTTTGCAGTTTCCGTGTGGTCAACCTGATCCGTGAACAGCCACGGAAAGGCCGGCATGATGGATTCTGGCACCACGCTGCGCGGGTCATAAAGATGCTGGCGCTGCCAGGCGTCTGAATAACGTCCGCCAACCCGCGCCAGGTCAGGACCGGTGCGCTTGGAGCCCCACAGGAATGGCCGGTCGTAGACGAATTCGCCCGCCACCGAATAGTGGCCATACCGCTCAGTCTCGGCGCGGAAGGGCCGGATCTGCTGGGTGTGACAGACGTGGCAGCCCTCGCGAATGTAGATATCGCGCCCTTCGAGTTCCATCGCGGAGAGGGGCTCCAGACCATCTACTGGTTTATTGGTCTGCTCACTGAAAAACAGTGGTACAACCTCGGCCAGAAAGCCGCCGCTGATAGTGAGAAGAATAAGGACAATCATCAGCCCGATATTCTTCTCGATAATGTCGTGTTTCATCAGAGTGGTCTCCCTTTAAGCTGCCTGGACTGCTGCGTTTTCATTACTGACAGCCTCTTTCTGGCGCACGGTCATGTAAACGTTGTATGCCATGATCAGCATGCCGCTGAGGAAGATCACACCACCAAAGAACCGGACCAGGTAGCCGCCCGCAGACGCTTCAAGCGATTCGACGAAACTGTAGGTAAGCGTGCCGTCTTCGTTTACAGCCCGCCACATCAGTCCCTGAGTGATGCCGTTGACCCACATCGCCACGATGTAAAGCACGGTTCCGGCGGTTGCCAGCCAGAAATGAATATTGATCAGGGCGGTGCTGTACATCTCTTTAATGCCCCACAGCTTCGGAACCAGATGGTAGATCGCGCCAATACTGATCATGGCGACCCAGCCAAGCGCACCCGAGTGTACGTGTCCGATGGTCCAGTCGGTATTGTGGGATAGCGCGTTCACCGTCTTGATTGCCATCATCGGGCCCTCAAACGTTGACATGCCATAAAACGAGAGGGAAACCACCAGGAAGCGCAGGATCGGGTCGGTGCGTAATTTGTGCCAGGCACCGGACAGAGTCATCATGCCGTTGATCATGCCGCCCCAGGATGGCGCCAGCAGAATCAGCGACATCACCATGCCGGCGGTCTGCGCCCAGTCCGGCAATGCCGAGTAGTGCAGGTGGTGTCCACCGGCCCAGACGTAGGTCGCGATCAGCGCCCAGAAGTGCACGATTGACAGGCGGTAGGAGTAGACCGGGCGATTTGCCTGCTTGGGCACGAAATAATACATCATGCCCAGAAAGCCCGCCGTCAGGAAGAAGCCCACGGCATTGTGACCATACCACCACTGGATCATGGCGTCGGTAACACCCGCGTAGGCTGAATAGGATTTGAACGCGCTGGCGGGGAGGGCAAGGCTATTGCCAATGTGGAGCACGGCAACCGTGACAATAAACGCGCCGTAGAACCAATTGGCGACGTAGATGTGCGGAGTACTCCGTTTCATGATGGTGCCGAAGAACACCAGTGCGTAACATATCCACACCACGGCAATGGCGATATCAATGGGCCATTCCAGTTCCGCGTACTCTTTGGATGAGGTCAGACCCATGGGAAGCGTGATCGCCGCGGAAACAATGATGGCCTGCCAGCCCCAGAAAGTGAATGCGGCCAGACCGTCCGAGACCAGCCGTGCCTGACAGGTGCGCTGGACAACGTAATACGCTGTTGCGAAAAGCGCGCAACCACTAAACCCGAATATTACCGTGTTGGTATGCAGAGGCCGCAAGCGGCCAAAGTGCGTCCAGGGCAGGTCGAAGTTGAGGGCGGGCCAGTAGAGCTGCGCTGCGATGAGCACGCCGAGCCCCATCCCCATAATGCCCCAGACTACTGTCATGATGGCGAATTGCCTCACAACCTTATAGTTGTATGTCAGGTTTGCATTTACTGTGGTCATAGCCTTACCAAGTGGGTTCAGAGTGAGCAGATATGCCTGAAAATTATGGAGAAGCGCATCACTGTTTGCAACGCACCGGCTGGCTCCATAGCGGTTTTAAATCCGTCAGAATCAGCTGAATGACAACGACAGTATAGACACCCCAGACCGACTGTTCGACCCGAGAGGGCGGAAAATTATCCGGTCTGAGGTATTTTTTACGGGCCGCTGCACGAGGAGCATCAATGGTCGCGATAAGAATGTTTGAAAACAGGGCAGAAAACAAAGAAAAAATTATGTCAGATACTACTTTAATCCTTGCCCACGGAGCAGGCGCCCCGGCGGATTCAGAGTTCATGGAGCGCCTCGCCGCTGCTCTGGCAACCGAGGGTGTACATTCGGTCCGGTTCGAGTTTCCCTACATGGAGCGGCGCAGAGCCGATGGCCGCAAGCGTCCGCCTGACCGGCAGCCAGCGCTGCTATCGCAGTTTCGGGCGGTTGTCCGGCAAATCCTCGAGGAGCGGGGCGGTCGGGTGTTTGTTGGCGGGAAATCCATGGGTGGGCGAATGGCCAGTTATCTGGCTTCGGAACCGGACATGTCCGATTCGCTGAACGGTTGCGTTTGCTTCGGATACCCCTTCCATCCGCCGTCGAGGCCGGAACGCTGGCGGGTGGATCAGTTTGGCCGGTTTTGCTGCCCGGTGCTTATCGTCCAGGGCACGCGGGATCCGTTCGGCAAGCAGGATGAAGTCAGTCACTGCCAGGCGCTTTCGGGGACAAATGTCCGTCTTCACTGGCTTGAGGGCGGCAACCATGATTTCGTTCCGCTCGCCCGACAGCCCGAAACCCGGGATTCGCTGACCAGGCAGGCTGCGCAGGCGGCCGCAGCTTTTATGGTGGGTCAATCATCTTTCCCGGTTGCCGCTCAAGGAGCCTGATCGTATGGAACAAATTGTAGTTTTCTGCCGTCCCGGTTTTGAGCCAGACGCTGGCCGGGAGTTGACCGATTCTGCCGCCCTCGCTGGGGTTTTCGGCTACTTTGAGCCGGGCTCGCAACCTGGTTTCCTGCTTTTCAACCTGCCAGCGCCCGCCACGGCGGCAAACCTCGTCAACACGCTTGCCCTGGACGGGCTGGTTTTTGTTCGGGACTGGTTCGTCCTCATGGCCGACATTCCGTTGCCGCGGGAGGATCGCGTGGGTGCGGTGGTCGATGCCCTGAGCGACCCCGTCCTTGAGTTACCCCGCTGCAGCCGGGTTGATATCCGGATGGCGGAAACCAATGAGGATCACGACCTCGGTAACTTTGCCCGAAAATGGGTATCACCACTTTCTCGCGCGCTCAGAGGCTCCGGGTCGCTTGAGCCGAACCCGAACGCTGATGCCCCGGCGCGGCTCGAATTGCTGCTGCTATCGTTCGAGCGTGTCATGATTGGTGTCAGTTTTGCTGCCAATCGTGCCAGACACCCGAGCGGCATTGTCCGGCTGCGTTTGCCTGCCGCGGCGCCAAGCCGGTCCGCGCTGAAGCTCGAGGAGGCATGGAAGGTGTTTCTTCCACCCGGCCAGCAACTTGACTATCTTGGCGGCGGGAAGCAGGCCGTTGATCTGGGAGCGGCACCCGGTGGCTGGACCTGGCAGCTGGTGAAGCAGGGCATGTTGGTGACGGCGGTGGATAACGGTCCGATGAATCCCGACCTGATGGCCACCGGTCAGGTCACTCACGTAAGGGAAGATGGTTATCATTGGAAGCCCAGGCGTGGCGTGGACTGGATGGTATGCGATATTGTCGACCATCCCCGGCGCACCTCCACTCTGGTTGCAGAGTGGCTGGTGGCCGGGTTCTGTCGATACGTGGTGTTCAACCTGAAACTGCCGATGAAGAAGCGTTACGATGAGTGGCTGATCTGCCGGGAGATACTGGAAAGCGGGCTCGCCCGGAGCGACCGGATGTTTCGGGTCAGGGCCCGCCACCTGTATCATGACCGGGAGGAAATAACCTGCTTTATCGAGCGTCTTGATTGAGGCTCTGGTCAATGGCCGTGTCGAAGAATCGTGATGATTTCCTCACGGTCCATCATCGGAGTGAGCTCGGCCATCAGGGTTTTGCGTTCTTCCGAGGCTTGCCAGCGCAGCCAGTCTGCCTCCGAGCGCCAGTTGGCCAGGGTGAAGCGATGATTGGAATCGTTGGCGTCAGTCAGAGACTCGCCGGAAACAAATCCTGGCGCGCTGACGGCGTGCTGCAGAATCTTGCGGGATCTTTCCTCATAGAGTCGCTCCAGAGGTTCAGCGATATGGCGTTCAATCAGTACCCGGATCATTGTTCACCTCGGCTTATTTAGATAACTATAAACAACAATTTAGCATGTATTCTTGAAAAATCAGCCCACATTGGAGGCCCCAGTGAGCCGACATTCAGACAGCCGTTCAGAACACAGCCCAGGCGAACCGATATGGAGCGCTGAACTTGACGCCCGTGGTCTGTTCTGCCCTGAGCCGGTGATGATGCTGCATAACCGGATTACGGACATTGACGAGGGGCAGATTCTTAAAGTAATCGCCACGGATCCCTCGACCACGCGGGACATTCCGCGTTTCTGTCAGTTTCTGAACCATGAACTTCTGGAAAGCACCGAAGCCGGAGGCGACAGTGCCGAGTTTGTCTTTCTTATACGCCGGGGGGCATGAGTCGGCCGAGGTGGCTCAGAAACTGGTCCTGATCCATTTCCCCGAGCACTCGCGCGCCGCCGATTTCCTCGCCGTCTGTGCCATAAAACAGGATTGCTGGTGGGCCAAATAGCCCGAGTTCATCCAGCATTGCCTGCTGTTCCGGGGTGTTGTCGGTCATGTCCAGTTGCAGCAGAACGAACGAGTCCAGAGCCCGGGTCACCTGGGCGTCGCTGAATACGTTGCGCTCCATGACCTTGCACGAGATGCACCAGTCGGCATAGAAATCCAGCATTACCGGTGTGTTGTTGCGACTGGCCAGTTGCAGTTGCTCGCGGATGTTGGCGGGGGATTCCGTTCGCAGAAATTCCGCGTGCGCGGGTGGCGTCGTGGCCGTTCCCGCTCCTGCGGGCTGCGCAGCCATCAGTGGGTCCAGCGGTTTCAGCGGGTCGCTGGCACCGGTCACGGCGCCCGCAAGCAGGGCCAGGCCGTAGGCGAACATGATCAGGCCAAACCCCTTGCGGGTGCGCTCCCAGCCCGCTTTTGCAGCATCAAACGCCCCCAGTTGCACACCGGTAATGGCGACCAGAAGCCCCCACAGTGTCAGGGCCAGCCAGGCTGGCACCAGGCGCTCCATCAGCCAGATTGCCACCGCCAGCAGCATCACCCCGTAAAAGGCCTTGACGACGTTCATCCAGGCACCGGTTGTGGGCATTAGCTTGCGTCCGCCCACCGCCACCAGAATCAGTGGTATGCCCATGCCCAGGCCCAATGAGAACAGGGCAACGCCACCGACCACGGCGTCCTGGGTTGTGCTGATGTAGAGCAGGCTTCCAGCCAGAGGTGCCGACACGCAGGGAGAGACAATCAGTGCCGAAAGGGCTCCGATTCCAAAAATACTGACCACCCGGGTGCCGGTCATTCTCTGGCTGGCATCGTTCAGCGGCTCACGGATAAATCGTGGTAACTGAAGCTCAAACATATTGAACATCGACAGGGCGAAGACCACGAACAGACCCGCGAAAATACCCAGAACCCAGGGCGATTGCAGATGGGTCTGCAGGTTGAAACTGGCCCCCAGAAGCCCGGTAATAACGCCCGCCGCCGCGTAGGTCAGCGCCATGCCCAGTACATAGCTGACGGACAGCAAAAGGGCGTGGGCGGTGGAGCTGGTATTCTTTGCGGATACCAGAGAAGAAATGATCGGCACCATCGGCAGCACGCAGGGCGTAAAGGTCAATCCCAGGCCGAGCAGCAGGAACAGGCCGGCAATGACCAGGGTGGATTGTTGCGCCAGGAAACCGGCGAGCCCCGTTGCGGTTGCCGTGTCCGGGGCTGATGAGCCGGAGTAGAATCCTGACCCCGAGCTTTCTGCGTTGGCATAGTACAGAACGTCCCGGGTCTGTGGCGGGTAACACAGGCCTGCATTTGCGCAGCCCTGGTAGGTGACTTCGAGCTCCGCCTCACTGGTACCCGGGGGCAGGGTAACCGGCACCTGCGCCTGCACCGGATCGTAGAATACGGTGACCTTGCCAAAATAGTCATCCTCGGTGTCGGTGCCGCGGCTGGAGAATTCCGGCTCGCCAAGGCTGACGCCCCCGGTCTTGCTGGTTACGCTGACCCGGCCCCTGTAGAGATAGTGTTCCGGCGCGATGTTCCAGCTCAGAATCACGCTATCGGCTTCATTGGTAAAGGAAAACGGCAGGGCCTCATCGACTGGCAGGAAGTCCGTGCCGCCGCCAAATAAGGAGCCTGTGCTCTGGGCATGGCCGGGCAGGGACAGGCCCGACAGAGTCATCAGCAACAGCAGACAGTGCAGGGCAGCCCTTGCGGGAAAAACTGTCAGCGTTGAAGAGTTGCCTTTTTTCATCGACAAGTTACCGATTCGGGACGTCTGTGAATTGTGCATCAACCATCGCCAATCTCTGCCAATGGTCGTTACAGGCCGCTATAGACACGCCTTATACCATGAAGTTCCCTCTGGTATTAGCCGCTTGAAAGTCGCACAATGGCGATCCCATGAAGCACGACTCAAACGATCTTATCATGCTGTTCAATGACCTGTTCCGCCAGCCCCTGCGGACGGTGTTGGTCAAAGGCGGCGAAGAGCCCGAATATGTGCCTGCAGACACTGTCGATGGCGTTTCCCAGATTATCTTCGCCCGCGACTATTATGCCAGTGCCCTGCACGAAATCAGCCACTGGTGTATCGCGGGCTCGAAGCGGCGCGCACTCCGGGATTATGGTTACTGGTATTGCCCGGACGGTCGGAGCCGCCCGCAGCAACAGGCTTTTGAATCGGTAGAAGTGAAGCCCCAGGCGCTGGAATCGCTGTTTTGTGCAGCGGCCGGTACACGGTTTCACCTTAGCGTGGATAACCTTTCGGGGGGCGGCGCGGTCGATGAGGCGGGGTTTCGTGCCAATGTGCGGAAACAGGCGGACCACTACCTGACCGATGGCATGCCCGATCGCGCTGGACAATTCTACCAGGCGCTGGGGGTCTTTTACGGAACCTTGCGTGGAAAATCGGTGACACCATTGCCCGAGACAGACACAGAGGGAAATTAAGTTCTTATGACATCTGATACACCCGAAGCCAGCAAAACGCTGTTCAAAGATCTTAATCTTGATCAGCGGGTGCTTGATGCCATCACCGATATCGGTTTCAGGCACTGCACGCCCATTCAGGCCGAAACTCTGCCGTTCACTCTGGCCTGTCAGGACCTGATTGGCCAGGCCCAGACCGGCACTGGTAAAACCGCGGCGTTCCTCATTACGGCCATCCAGAGCATGCTGGAAACACCGATTCCCGAATCCGAGCGCTTTGCCTCCGAGCCCCGGGTTTTGGCCCTTGCCCCGACCCGCGAACTTGCCATGCAGATCGCCAAGGACGCTGAGGAGCTCTGCGGCTATACCGGCCACAATGTGGTGACAGTTGTCGGAGGCATGAATTACGACAAGCAACGTGACCAGTTGCAGAATGAAATCGTGGATATTCTGGTGGCAACACCGGGCCGGCTGATTGATTTTCTGGGTTCCCAGGATGTCTTTCTCGACCAGATCGACATACTGATACTGGACGAAGCCGATCGCATGCTGGATATGGGTTTTATTCCCGATGTGAAACGGATCATCCGTAAGTGCACCCCCAAGGAAGAGCGTCAGACCCTGCTGTTCAGCGCAACCTTTAACCAGGACGTTCTGAACCTTGCGTCCATGTGGACCAGAAACGCAGAGTTTGTAGAAATCGAGCCGGAACAGAAAACCGCCGAGCGTGTGCAGCAGACCGTCTACCTGGTGGGCGAAGACGAAAAACTGCCGGTGCTGGTGAATTACCTGAAAAGGCCGGAAGTGGAAAAAGCGCTGGTTTTTGCCAATCGCCGGGACCAGTGTCGGGATCTGGACGAGGATCTTCGTAACCAGGGCGTGAAGGTTGCCTTGATGTCCGGTGAAATCGCCCAGAACAAGCGATTGAAAACACTCGAGCAGTTCAAGGAAGGCAGCATTCAGGTTCTGGTGGCAACCGATGTGGCGGGACGGGGGATTCACGTCAACGGCGTAACCCACGTATTCAACTATAATCTTCCGGATAACGCCGAGGATTACGTGCACCGGATTGGTCGCACCGGGCGGGCTGGCAAAACCGGCGTATCCGTCAGTTTTGCCAGCGAGGACGATGCCTTCTCGCTGCCGTCGATCGAATCCTACATCAGCCAGAAGCTTACTACCGCCGTGCCCGAAGAGTCATTGATGGCCGGGATGGATAAACCACCGATTACCCGGAAGCGGGGCGCACGTCGCTCGCCTCAGGGCAGCCGCAGCCAGGGTGGACGCTCAGGTGGCCAGCGGCAGCGCAGGTAACACGCAGACCAATTCAGCTCGGAAGTGATCACCATGCTTATCGTAGCGGACGAAAACATTCCATTACTGGAATCCTTTTTTAGCGACATTGGCGATATCCGCCAGGTACCGGGCCGGACCATGTCTGCGGCTGACGTAAAAGATGCGGACATCCTGCTGGTTCGTTCGGTGACCCGTGTGAACCGGGAACTGCTTGCCGACAGCCGCGTTCGTTTCGTGGGGACCTGCACGATCGGCACCGATCACATTGATCAGGACTGGCTGGAATCTGCCGGTATCGCCTTTTCGGCAGCACCCGGGTGCAATGCCAACAGCGTCGCCGAGTACGTACTGGCTGTCATTTCCCTGAGGGCGGAAAGGCTCTGTCTCGACGACTGGACAGAGCTCAGCGTGGGAATTGTCGGGGTGGGTAATGTGGGCGGAGAGCTGGCTCACAAACTCGACCGACTGGGGTTTGACCTGGTGCTTTGTGACCCGCCCAGGGCCGAGTCTTCTGAAGACGAGGAGGCCTTCGCCAGTCTGGATGAGGCATTGAAGTGCGATATAGTGACGCTGCACACGCCCCTGATTCAGGATGGAGACCATCCCACATTTCACCTGCTGGATCAGGTACGGCTGGCGAATCTGACCGCAGATCAGTTGCTGATCAATACCAGTCGGGGTGAGGTGATTGAAACCACGGCGCTGGTCGAGCGCTTGTCGCAGCCCAACGCACCCGCGGTTGCCCTGGATGTCTGGGAGAATGAGCCGAAAATCAACCCGGAACTTGCAGAACTGGCCTGGATCGTGACGCCCCACGTTGCCGGCTACAGCCTCGAGGGAAAAGTGCAGGGCACTGAGGTCATCTATCAGGCACTGAGCCGGTTTATGGGCCTGCCGGTCAGAAAGAAATCGGGGCAGTATCTGCCAGAACCGGCACTGAGCAAGCTGTCGTTTACCAGCGCTGTAGATGAACTGGATGCCGCCAACATAGCGATCCGCGCCTGCTGCGACCCCCGGCGGGATGATGCCAGGCTCAGACTGAGCCTGAATTTACCGGCAGATGAGCGAGGACAGGCTTTTGACCGTCTGCGTCGCAACTACCCGGTGCGGCGGGAATTCTCAAGCCTGAAAATACAGCTCAAGGGCACCAGCAAATCGGCCCAGGACACCTTCCGCGGCCTGGGCTTCAAAATCAAACTCTGATTCCGTCTGATCAAAGCTGCGCACTGTTCAGGGCCTGGATTCTGTCGTCGAGGGGCGGGTGCGTCATGAACAGAGCACTGAGGCCTCCTCTTGCACCCCGATTGATGCCGAATGCCTGCAGGGTATCCGGCATCTGGTCCGGTATTTCGCTTTCACTTTTCAGTCGGACAAGGGCGTTGATCATCGCGCTGCGGCCGGCCAGCTGTGCTCCGGCAATGTCGGCCCGGAACTCGCGGCGCCTTGAGAACCAGAACACAATGGTGCTCGCCAGAATGCCCAGGACGATTTCAGCGGCGATGCTGACTACGAAAAAGCCGATGCCGTGGCCGCTTTCATTGCGGAATATTACCCGGTCCACGAAAGAACCGATGACCCGGGAGGCAAAGATGACGAAGGTATTCACCACACCCTGAATCAGGGCCAGCGTCACCATGTCGCCATTGGCAACGTGGCCGATTTCATGGCCGAGTACTGCCCGAATTTCATCTTTGCTAAAGCGCGACAGCAGGCCTTCACTGACCGCCACCAGTGCATTGTTCCTGTTCCAGCCCGTGGCAAACGCATTGGATTGGCTGGCGGGGAAAATAGCGACTTCCGGCATGCCGATTCCCGCATTTTTCGCCAGCTCTGCAACCGTGTCGACCAGCCAGCGTTCCGCCGGAGTCCGGGGTGATTCAATCACCCTGGCTTTGGTGCTCCACCTGGCCATTTTCTTGGAAATCAGCAGCGAGATAATCGAACCCGCAAACCCGAACACCGCGGCAAAGGCCAATAGAGAGCCGTACTGGATGCCGTTCTGGGCCAGGTAGGAATCAACGCCCAGTAGCCTGAGCGTAACGCTTGCAATCAGAATGACCGCAAGGTTGGTGCCAAAAAACAGCAAAAGTCTCATTGTGCTCCTCGCGGACTCCGGCAAACGGTGCCGTTACAGTGATGATCTCTGAACGATTTATAGGGTCGGGCGGGGCCGGTTCAAGTGGTTTACACCGATTTAATGATCCCGGAAGAACACGGCCTGCATAACGCGGCTGATTCGTTCGGAGCTGCCGCTTTTCAGGGCTTTGCGAATCAGATGAATATGGGTGGAAAAGTCATCGCGAACGGCGGGGGGCAGGCCCGGACCGGGTTCAGCGTCGGCGAACTCCGGATCGGAACCGGCGGGTGCGCTCAGACGGACGAACGCCCTGTGGGTCAGAACAGCCTGGTCCAGTGCCTCCTGGCGGATGATATCCACATGACGCAGAAAACCCTCCTCGGCAAGCCACAGCAGTGCGCCAAAACAGGCCATGTGACGGTTGCTGTGCAAGCCGAATTCATCAGGCTCATCAGGCCCGGCGATATCCTCGGCGAACAGATTCACCCGCCGCGGAAAAGCTCCGTATAGCTGCACCAGAGCAACGGCGGTGTCTTTGTAGAAATCCTCAATGTGAATATCCGCCACAAAGCCTCCCGCTATACCCGGTAGGATGCCAGAAAGTGTGCCAGACGTTTCATGGCGTCCTCCAGGGTGTCCTCCCGGGGAAGGAAAACCACCCGCAGGTGCTGTTTGTCGTCGATGTTGAACGCCGAACCCTGAACCAGAAGAATCCGTTCCTGGATCAGCAGATCCAGTATCAGCTTTTCGTCATTCTCTATCGGGAAGCGCTTCGGATCGAGCCGGGGAAACATGTACAGCGCGCCCTTGGGTTTTACGCAACTGACGCCGGGGATGTCGTTCAACAGGTTGAACGCTGTCTCGCGCTGTTCGTAAAGCCGGCCACCCGGTGCAACCAGATCGTCTATCGACTGATAGCCGCCCAACGCGGTCTGGATCGCCAGCTGCGCCGGCACGTTGGCACACAACCGCATGTTGGAGAGCATATCAATGCCCTCGATCAGATCCGGTGCCCGGTGCTTTGCGCCGCTGATGATCATCCAGCCCGAGCGATAGCCGGCTGCGCGGTAATTCTTGGACAGGCCGTTAAATGTAAAAAACAGAAGGTCGTCGGCCAGGGACGCGGTCGGAATATGCTGGTTGCCGTCGTAAAGAATCTTGTCGTAAATCTCGTCGGACATAATGATCAGGTTGTGCTGGCGGGCCAGCTCGATTACCTGTTCAAGCAGTTCTTTTGAATACACCGCCCCGGTCGGGTTGTTGGGGTTGATAAGAACAATCGCCCGGGTGCGACCGGTGATTTTCTTTCTGATGTCGTCAATGTCCGGAAACCAGTCCTGCTGTTCATCGCAGCGGTAATGCACCGGTTTACCACTCGAGAGCGTCACGGCGGCCGTCCAGAGCGGGTAGTCCGGTGCCGGTATCAGTACCTCGTCGCCGGTGTTCAGCATGGCCTGCATGGACATCACGATCATTTCGCTGACGCCGTTGCCCAGGTAAATGTCGTCGATGTCGACCTTGTCGATGCCAATCTGCTGGCAGTAATGCATCACTGCTTTGCGGGCGGAAAACAGCCCCTTGGACTCGACGTAGCCTTCTGCCAGCGGCATGTTGGAGATGACGTCCTGCTGGATTTCTTCCGGAACATGCAGATCAAATGCCGCCGGGTTACCGATGTTCAGTTTCAGAACCCGGTGACCTTCTTCTTCGAGGCGACGGGCCTCACGCAGAACCACGCCGCGAATTTCGTAGCACACGTTGTCCAGCTTGGCGGATTTCAGATACTTCTGCATAAGGCCGGGTATTCCTTGAAACGGTGTAAGTCGTTGATCTCGCGATTTCTCAATGAGTCTGTATTCTAGCGGAGCAAACGCGCCATACAACAGGTCAATTATGATGAATTCTGGCCCAGGTGCGGGGTTTTCATGCTTTCAACGCATAAATGTGCAAAATCAGGCTGAAACCAGTGTGTATGACGCCAGCGTGACGACTACCCGCTGCCAACAGAGCCGCAGGCGATTCGGGCGAATATCGAGACGCTTGCGGGTTACCGCAGGCAGGCGCCGTCAGGCTAGCGAGAGGCCGCAGCCCAGCGTTCGATGATCGATTTCAGATCGGCGCGATTGTAGGGCTTGGTAATATAATCGTTCATTCCTGACGCCAGGCAGTCGTCCCGGTCGCCCTGCATCACGTTGGCGGTAATGGCAATGATGGGCAGCGTCTTCCAGTCCGGATTGCGCCGGATAATCCGGGTGGTTTCGTAACCGTCCAGTATCGGCATCTGGCAGTCCATCAGTATCATGTCAAACTGGTCGTCCGCGGCCAGAATATCCAGGGCCTGTTGCCCGTGATCCGCAACGACAACTTCGTGCCCGAGCTTTTTGAGCATACTGCTGGCGACCAGTTGGTTAACGTGGTTGTCCTCCACCAGAAGAAAACGCATGGAGCCAATGGCCTCCGCCGTCTCGTGAGAAGGGCCGGTTTCGTAGGCATCAGGCTCTTCGCTTATGCCGCCGCGTATGCCCGCGGCCGTGCAGAGGGCATAGAGCAACTGGTCACGTCTCAGCGGCATCGACAGTCGCGGTTGGCCGTTGGTGGTGGAGGTAGTGCCGAAACGGTCAATCAGCAGCACGCCGGCGCCTGCCCAGTCATCCGGCCTGACATCGCTGGCGTCCTCGGTGTCGTCAAAGCTGACTGGGGCCACAAGGATGCCCGGCCCTCCTGGCAAGGCCTTCCTCACGGGAATGCCCCAGACTTCCAGCTGGGAACGGATGGGCCCGGTGTGGGGGTTGCTCTCCGGCATCGCAAGGTCAACACCCGCCTGTTTTAATTCCTCCGGTATTTTTGCATCCGGTGCCTGCAGCGGGTCCTGTTCTTCAACGGTCAGTGGCAGATCGACGGTAAAATGCGCGCCCTGGTTATGCTCGGATTCCACCATTATCTGGCCATGCATTCGCTCGACCAGCTGGCGGCAGAGCGTCAGGCCCAGGCCGGTTCCTCCATACAATCGCGTGGTGTCGGCGTCAGCCTGTGAAAAAGGCGAGAAGATTCGGTGCAGACTTTCCTTCGACATCCCGATGCCCGTATCCACAATATCGAAGCGCACCTTGTCCTTAATCTGCGTGACCCCGACCCGAACGTAGCCATGATCGGTGAACTTGATGGCATTACTCAGCAGATTGTTCAGGATTTGCCGGGTGCGTGTCGGGTCACCCAGGAAAGTGTCCGGAAGGTGGCCATCAACATCCGCGACCACATCGATCTGTTTGCGACGGGCCTGCTGGGCATGAAGGGTGGTGCATTCTTCCACCAGGTTACGGACGTTGAAGGGGATACTTTCGAGGCTGAGCTTGCCCGCTTCCACCTTGGATATGTCCAGGATGTCATTGAGCAGTCCCAACAGGCTCTGGCCGGCATTCAGCGCAATTTCCATACGATTGCGCTGCTCCGGGCTGGCTTCGCTTTCAAGGGACAGGCTGAGCATTCCCAGCATACCGTTCAGCGGTGTCCGTATTTCGTGGCTCATACTGGCAAGAAAGTTGGCCCTGGCCCTCGCGCGTCGCACGGCATCTTCTTTTGCCTTGACCAGAGCCTTATTGCCGCGCTGCAGCGCGTCGTTCTTTTCAGAAATCTCGCGGGTTCGGTCATCCACTTCCCGCTCCAGCTTGCCGGAGTAGTTTTTCATGGCGGCTTCAGCTTCACGAAGCTGAGCCAGGGTGCGATCAATGGTCTCGAGGTGTCTGTTGATGATGCCGACCATCAACCCGATCTCGTCCTCACGGTGGTTCGGCGGCACCGGCAATCTGGCTTTCTCCGGCGTTTCGGTTCTGACACGGCTAAGGGCATTGATAACGTTCAGCATCGGGCGGGTGAGGATAAAGTAGAAAATGCCCAGCAGTGCCAGGGTCAGCACCAGGCTTTTGAACAGACCGCTCAGAAGGGTATAGCCAGACCTCTGCAGGAACAGCAGGCCATAGTGATAGGTGTCGATGGTGATCGCCAGACTGCCCAGCGACAGGTCGCTGAGTTGCGGCACTTTCAATTCTTCCCGGAATGTCCGGCTGGAGCCGAACAGCCTGTCGCTTATCCACCGCAAACCGGATTCAGGGCTGCTCCGGCTGGCAGCAGCCATGGTCTCCCCGTTGCTGTCGATAATACGCGCGTCTATCGTCGCCGGGTGCTGCAGCAGGCCGTCCAGAAGCTCTTCTGCGAGGCGGATATCTATGTTGTAGGCAATCTGGGAAGCAGGGCTGTGGCTGATATCAATCAGTGCGCTGATTTCCTGCTCCATGGACTCGCGGGCGGTGAAATAATCCAGTGTCACCTGTATCGCATTCAGGATCAGGCCCAGCAACATCGCAATCAGCACGGTGTCCCGGGTCAGGCGATAGGAAAGTCTTTTCTTGAATGGAGTTGTCACGGTGCTGTTCAGATCCTGCCTGACGGAACGTATTTCTGGACCTGCCAAGCCGTTAGCTCAGTCATCATAATCCGCTTTTTTGCGCCACTCGTCATCGTGCAGGAAGGTATCCCATTCCCGGTCCAGTTTGGACGTGCCTTCCTCTGGCTTCTGCTTGCCTTCTTTCTCCATGGCTTCCAGTTCCTTGATGCGGGTCCGGAAACTTTTGACGGCTTTCAGCGCCATCGGGTTATCTTTGGATTTGCCCATTTCGGTACTGGCCAGGTGATACGCGTGAATAGCCTTGCGAATCTGGTTCTGCCTGACATGGTCACGGGCCTGGAAAACGTGGAAGTCGGCGTGGGTTTTGTGAACCAGAAACAGCACGAATCGGAGAGTTTTCTTGGCAGTGGGGCCATCAACCCGACCCGCTTTGTGCATACTCTCAATCATTTTGAACAGGTTCTGTAGCAGATCCTGAACGTAAGCGGATTTTTCAGACGAATCGATTTTGATCGGTGGTCGCTGGTCATCGTTGTTTTCAATTTTCTTGCGAAGTTCCGCAACGGACGCCTGCCATTGCGTCACGGAGTTGCCGGCCTTGAGGGCAGCAAGGTCCCGGCAGGTGTCTTCCATATTGCGTATCAGTAGCAGTTTCAGATCGTCCGTCAGGTATTGCCCGGGCAGCTCGGTCATCAGTCGGCTGGACCGTTTGTAAGCATCTTCCAGAGCGGTTATTTTTCGTGCCCGCTCAATCCGGGCGCGTTCCCGCATCTGGCTGAACACGATGATCATGATTGAAACGACCACAACGGCTGCAAGCAGCAGCATAATGACAGTGGTATCCATTACAGTTTCACGCACTCCTGAAGTATTTCCCCGGGCGTTCTGGCCGATCGTCCGCCGCCAGGCGGATAATGCAAAACCCCAGAATCCGGGTATTAAAAAGAGGTTAGCAGAAAATACCCAAAGATACTGAGGCGGTTCTGTAAACGCGGTACTTCATATCAATTCCGTGAATTGTTAGGCTCTGTTTTATTAATCTGATGAATTAAATGCACGCTTGGAGTGGTGGCAGACAATGGATATTTCCCGCGTAGACCTCAACCTGCTGGTGTATCTGGATGTGCTGTTACGGGAAAGGAACGTGACCAAGGCCGCCAATCACCTTGGTATCACCCAGCCGGCGATGAGTAACGGATTGCGCCGCCTGCGGGATCTCTTCGGGGACCCGTTGCTGGTCCGCACGAGTGAGGGGATGACCGCCACGGAGCGTGCCGCAGAATTGCAGCCGCTGGTTCGCGGCATTCTGGCGGATATCGAACAGGCGGTTCACGAGAAAACCGCTTTCGCCGCTCTTGAAAGCCAGCGCGTATTCCGGATCATGGCCAGTGACTACGCGGAATCCTGCCTGATGCCGCGGGTGCTGCGCCGGATTCGCCAGGAGGCGCCCGGGGTTACCCTGGATGTGTTGACCCCCAGCGACGTCAGCTTTCTGGATCTGGAACAGGGGCGGCTGGATATGGCCATTAACCGGTTCGACAAGATTCCCCAGTCTTTCCATCAGAAAACCCTCTGGCCCGAATACTTTGCGTGCCTGATGAATGTCCGTAATCCTGTGCTCAGGGAACCGTTTACGCTCGATACCTACCTGGGCGCCAGCCATATCTGGGTCAGTAAAACCGGTTTCGGTGTGGGGGTGGGGGTTAACCCCAAGGATGTGCAGAGGCTTGGCTGGGTGGATGAAGCCCTGTCACTGATGGGACGAAAACGGCAGATATCCGTGTTCACCCGGCACTATCAGGTGGCCATGCTGCTGGCCGAGCAGCACGATCTGATCGCTACACTGCCTTCCCGGGCCGCCTGGCTGCAGAAGGACAACCCCAAACTGGTGGTCAAAGTACCACCGTTCGATATTCCGCCGTTTGAACTGAAAATGGCGTGGAGCCCTCTGTTGCAACACAACACGGATCATCAGTGGCTGCGTCGGTTGATTGCCGAGGTGGCGGAGGAAGTCGATGCCGAATTTGCGCCTTTCGGGGCCCAGTTCGAGTCTGCCGAGGGCATGCGGATTCGGCATTCAGAGCGGTAGCTGGCGCAGCTCTACAGAACTTCGACCCACATCCCACATCCGCTGGAACGCATCTTCCAGAACCTTGACCCGACCGCCATCGGCAAACCTGGCAAAGCCTTCGGGTTTGTCGAAATCATGGCGGTACAGCACGCTTTCCCGGTCAGCCAGCAGAAAGGGCTGATCCTCGCAGGGATGCTGATTACTCACCAACCGGATGGCGATGTGGCTGGGCAGGCGGCGCATCAGCTCGACCAGGCAGTGGCGCCGCTGAATCAGCGGTTTGTCATCGTGTATCAGGATCCGGACTTCGCTGAGCCGGTGTCGGCGGGCGAGGGCAGACAGCAGTTCCCGCAAGCGGGCACGATGGTAAAGGTCATGCTTCAGAAAACGGTCGTACAGCCAGACCCGCTGTCGGGCCTGGCCGACAACGGAGTCCATCAGCCTGATCAGTGAGGCTTCGGTATCGAACGTCCAGGCTTGCCGGTCCTCTCCCCCGATCATTGGCTGGCGGCGATCGCTGCGGCTTTGTAGCACCAGCTCAGGCGCGTAACAACGCATATCGAAGTGGGGGATACCGGCATCGTCGTAGGCATCGGAGCAAAGATGAAAACCGCAGGCCTGATAAAAATCAATGGCGTGTTTCTGGGCCGAAAGCCGCAGTTCGCCAAACTCCCTGCCGGCCTCAGCCATCAGGTGTTGCAGCAACTTCTGGCCGTAGCCCCGTCTGCGGTGGGCAGGCAGTATCGCCATGCGGCCGATATGGGCGACTTCGTCGAGGGTTGAGAACACACGGGCGACGCCAATGGGGGTGTTATCCGGTAACACCATCAGGTAATGGTCGGCGATTTCGTCCGTACCGTCCCATTCCAGTTCCTCCGGCACCTTTTGCTCATCAATAAAAACCCGCTGGCGGATGTCCCTGATGATTCCAGGGGCCAGCTGCCAGCTGTATTTGCGAATCCGGAAAGTCATTCGACGTAAAGTGACCCCTGGTTGATCAGTGTGCAAAGCAGCCCGCAGATGGCATCGTCACCGGCGAATGCGGCCAGTGCTTTCATGTCTGGCCGGGCCCCGGCGCACAGAAGCGCCGCAATCGGGGTTGCATCGCCGCGGAGCAGGTATTGCTCGCCATCCACAAACAGCGCGGTTTCCTCTTCAAACTCATAATAGGCAAACCGGGAGCCTTCATTCCAGCGGATCTGGTTGTCGGCACAGAGGTGCTCGCTCACATCTTCCGGTGCCAGGGTGTCCTCTGGCGGCACAACGATCTCAAGGCTTTTTGGCGTCGTTGAGTACTGCCCGAACCAGAGCGCCAGTTGCCGGCGGTCCTGGAGCCTTTCGCGCAGTATGCTGTCCAGCTTGTCGATAACGTCAGGGCTGATGGTGCCCGGATTGCTCTGAACCTGCAGGTCAGGATCAGACAGGTGTTCGCTGGCGTCTGTTCGACTGCACAGGAAATCCGTGAAGCCGGTCAGCAGGTCATCAACGGTTGGCGCCCTGAACCCGATAGAGAGGGTGATGCAGTCGTTCTCGGCGATGCCGTGGTGGCCGATGCCGGGGGGCAGGTACAGCATATCGCCTGGATTGAGGGTAACTGTCTCTTCGGGTGCCCAGTCCTTCAGAATCCGCAGCGGTGTGCCTTCCTCTCTGGGCGAGCTTTCATCGCAGCGGCCGCCGAATTGCCAGGTACGCTGGCCTTCAGCCTGAAGCAGAAACACATCGTATTGATCGAAATGGGGGCCAACGCTGCCGCCTTTCGGGGCGTAACTGGCCATAATGTCATCGAGGCGCCAGTTGGGCACGAAGCGGAACTCATCCAAAAGGTCAGCCATTTCCGGCACCCAGTGATCCAGCCCCTGCACCAGCAGGGTCCAGTGGGTTTCCGGCAGTTCACTGAAGCGTTCCGGGGCAAAAGGCCCGTTGTAAAGCTGCCAGGGTCTGCCCTTGTCGTTTTCAATAACAATGCGGGATTCCACGGCGTCTTCGCACGCCAGCCCGGCCAGCTCATCGGCGGAAACCGGACACTGAAAGCCGGGAAAGGCCTGGCGTATGACCCGTGGTTTTTTCTGCCAGTTTTCCCGCAGGAAGTCTTCTGCCGAGAGGCCGCCGGGTAGTGTCATGGTTCAGATATCCCGGGCCTGGTTCGCTGCGTTGCCCACGTAGGTGCCGGGGGTCAGCGTCATCAGTTCGTCCCGGGCGGACTCGGGAATATCGAGAGACTCCACAAATGCCTGGATCAGCTCCGGCGTCATGGCCTTGCCCCGGGTCAGATCTTTCAGCTTTTCGTAGGGCTTCTCAATGTTGTAGCGGCGCATTACCGTCTGAATCGGTTCCGCGAGCACTTCCCATGCGTGGTTCAGGTCATCATCCAGTCGCGCTGCGTTCAGCTCAAGCTTGCCCAGGCCCTTCAGGGTTGCTTCATAGGCTATGAGACTGTGGGCAAAGCCCACCCCCAGGTTACGGAGCACGGTGGAGTCGGTCAGGTCACGCTGCCAGCGGGAAATGGGCAATTTGGCCGACAGGTGGCTGAACAGCGCGTTGGCAATGCCCAGGTTGCCTTCGGAGTTTTCAAAATCGATCGGGTTGACCTTGTGGGGCATGGTGGACGAACCCACTTCGCCGGCCACGGTCTTCTGTTTGAAATAGCCCAGGGAAATGTAGCCCCAGATGTCGCGGTCCAGATCAATCAGGATGGTATTGAAGCGGGCAATGGCATCGTATAGTTCGGCGATGTAATCGTGGGGTTCGATCTGGGTGGTATAAGGGTTCCAGTCCAGGCCCAGGCTCTCGATGAATTCCCGGGCGTTCCCGGCCCAGTCAATGGATGGGTAGGCTGAGATATGGGCATTGTAGTTGCCCACGGCGCCGTTGATCTTGCCCATCAGCTCCACCGCGCTGATCTGTTTGATCTGTCGGCGAAGCCGGTGAACCACGTTAGCGAATTCCTTGCCCACCGTTGACGGGGACGCCGTTTGCCCATGGGTTCTGGACAGCATGGGCTGTGCGGCGTGTTCGTGGGACAGCTCCACAAGCCGGTCCACCACGCGGTTCATGGCAGGCAACAGGCCGTGGTCCAGGCCTTCACGCAGTATCAGTGCATGGGAAAGGTTGTTGATGTCTTCAGAGGTACAGGCAAAATGAACAAACTCCGTGACCGCGTGAAGCTCTGGTACCTGTTCGATCTTTTCCTTGATGAAGTACTCCACCGCTTTCACATCGTGATTGGTGGTGCTCTCGATGGCTTTGATGCGCTCGGCGTCTGTCAGGCTGAAGTCTGCGACCAGCGCATTCAGAAACTCACTGGCCGGTTTTGAAAATTCCGGAACTTCGGCGATATCAGGGTGTGTAGCCAGTTTCTGAAGCCAGCGGATCTCCACCGTTACCCGGTTCCTGATCAGGCCATACTCGCTGAAAATGTTGCGAAAAACGCTGACTTTGTCGCCATAGCGTCCATCAACCGGCGAAATGGCGGTTAGTGGGGAGAGCGCGGGGAATTCCATCGAAAACCTCTCAAATCATCAAAAATCGGAAACGTGTCAACAAACAGGGGCGCTGATGATACACCAGTGAAGGTGGCGATTCAGTCGTAAACCGACTGGTTGGCTTTCTCCGCCAGGTCTCTGGCGGTGTTGATCACCTTTTTACGCGTAAAGATCAAACGCCAGCGTCGTCCGCCGGTCTGATGCCAGAGCACCGCAGAGCGGATGCCCGCGAGCAAAAGGGCTCGCACTTTCGCTGCATTTTCCTCGCGCTGAAGAATGCCGGGATCGCCACTGACCTGGATTCGCAGCCGGAAGGTGCTGATGGTGTCGGAGTAAACCGATCCCAGATTGGCAATCAGGTTGGTGTGGCTGTAACCAAAATGGCTGGCCGTATGCCGGGCCTGGTCGATACGGCTGCCGATGACGTCCAGCATGTCCCTGTCGCGGCGTAACTTGGCCTCAAGGTTGATCAGGCTCAGGGCGTAACGCAGCACTTCAACATCCTGCTGCCGGGTCTGTTTGCTGAGAACACCGGCGAGGGCGGACAGGCCCTCACGCAGGTCTTTGAGTTCCCCACCGTAAACATCCAGCGTGCTGGCAGGGTCCGTGGCAAACAGTGACCGGATGCAGGTCTCAAGACTGGAGTCGGCGCACTGGCCGGAGTGGGCGATCTGCTGGACAAGCTCAGCCGCCTGGAACAGGCCTGCCAGTGCCAGAGTCTGATCCTGCAGTGATCGGCTCATGCGCCGGTTTCCTCATTGCGTGAAATTGTCGGGCAGGGCGTGGGTTGGCCATCCCGCCACGTGTGTTCAATAACGCCGCCGCCCAGGCAAATGTCGCCGTCATAAAAGACCACTGACTGGCCGGGCGTGACCGCGCGCTGGGCGTCATCGAATACGACTTGCACACCGCTGTCAGATGAGTCGGCAGCAGGATCCCCGGACAGGGTGACGGTACAGCTCTGGTCCGGCTGACGATAGCGGGTTTTGGCGTTGCAGCGGAATTCCCCAAGGGCGGCCCCGGGAGGCTGCCCGGCCACCCAGTCAACGGGGCCACTGATCAGCCCGCGGGAGAACAGCAGCGGGTGCTGCTTGCCCTGAACGACAATCAACACATTCCGGGACAGGTCTTTCTCCGCCACATACCAGGGCTCGTCGCCGAAGTCACTGAGCCCGCCGATACCCAGGCCCTGGCGCTGGCCGATGGTGTGATACATCAAGCCTTGATGACGGCCGATGATCTCACCGTCCGGAGTTTCGATGTTGCCGGGTTGGGCGGGCAGATACTGTTTGAGAAAATCGCTGAATTTGCGCTCGCCGATAAAGCAGATGCCGGTGGAGTCTTTTTTGTCATGGGTTACAAAACCCTGCTGGGCGGCTATGCGGCGAACCTCCGGCTTTTCCAGTTCGCCTACGGGGAAGAGGGTCCGGGCAATGCGCTCACCGGAAACCGCGTGCAGGAAATAGCTCTGGTCCTTGTTCGGATCCAGGCCTTTCAGCAGCCTGGCCCGGTTTTCGCCAAGCTCCCGGCGCCGGGTGTAATGCCCGGTGGCAATGTAGTCAGCGCCCAGGGTGATGGCGTAGTCGAGAAAGGCCCGGAACTTCACTTCCTTGTTGCACAGGATGTCCGGATTGGGCGTGCGCCCGGCGCTGTATTCCGACAGAAAATGCTCGAACACCCGGTCCCAGTATTCCGCAGCGAAACTCGCAGTGTGCAGGGTGATCCCGATGTGGTCGGCGACGGCCCGGGCATCGGCCAGGTCCGTCATGGCGGTGCAGTATTCGGTGCCGTCATCTTCGTCCCAGTTCTTCATGAACAGGCCTTCGACCTGATAGCCCTGATCCTTCAGCAACCAGGCAGCAACGGAGGAATCCACGCCTCCCGACATTCCGACAATGACCCGAGTCTGTGATGGTGCTTTGTTCATGGCAGACTGAAATGACCCTTCAGAAAAGCTGGTAATGGTAGCATTTCATCCGGTTGGCGTCTGCGGCTCGACGATGACATCCAGCGGGAAACGGCGCCCGTTTCGGTAATCTTCTATGCACTGCAGCACCAGCGGACTGCGAAGCTCATTTTTTCTGGCTTCCAGTTCCTTCATTTCCAGCCAGTGCGCGGCAATAATATCTTCATCCAGTTCATCGGTGACTCTGGACACCGCGCTGGCAGAGAAACAGAAGCGATAGTAGGTTACGCCATTTGCGGGAGCGGTGAAGGTGTAGAGCCCCAGGAAGTGATCCAGTGTGACCTGCCAGCCGGTTTCCTCCAGGGCTTCCCTGACCGCGGCATCGGTGATTCGTTCGTTCGCTTCGACGTGACCTGCAGGCTGGTTGAAAACGATCCGGCCATGACTTGATTCCTCGACCATCAGGAACCGGCCCTGGGTATCCTCAACAATAACGGCAACGGTGGCATGGGGTGTCCAGGTCATGGTCTGCGTGTTCTCCGCTGTGGTTTTTGCGCCGGGGCGTGGACGGTCAGAGTGCGAAAGCGCCCGGGTGCCAGATCCTCAAGGGTCCACTCGCCGACAGCGTAGCGGACCAGACGCAGAGTGGGGAAGCCCACGGCGGCCGTCATGCGCCTTACCTGACGGTTGCGACCCTCGGTGATGGTGATGCTGACCCAGCTGGTGGGAATATTTTCACGGTGGCGTACGGGTGGCGTGCGGGGCCACAGATCAGGCGGTTGCAGGCGTTCGACCCTGGCAGGCCGGGTCTTGCCATCCTTCAGCGTTACCCCCTGTCGCAGTTGCTGAAGGGCACTGTCGTCAATCTGGCCTTCGACCTGAACCCAGTAGATCTTGGGCAGCTTGTTTTTAGGGGAGGCAATCTGATGCTGAAGTGGGCCGCTGTCGGTCAGCAGGAGCAGACCCTCCGAGTCGAAGTCCAGCCTGCCCGCCGGATAGACTGACGGAATCGAAATCCAGTCGGCGAGCGTGGCTCGTCTGTCGGGGGTGTGTTTTTTTTCGCTATCGGTGAACTGGGAGAGAACCTGAAAAGGCTTGTTGAATAGAATCAGGGTTGCCATGGTGCCTGCAAAAGTGGGTACAGAAGGACTCTACGGCGAGCAACAGGGCGTTGCCACCGCAGGGATATGTCGTGTCTGAGGCGGCGGGCTTCAGCCGTTTGCGGCGCGCTGCTCGTTCTGGTAGGCGCTGTCCCCGGGCGCTGACTGGGAATCCGTCCCCGACTTTTCGCCGTCGTCCGCCGGTTTGTCATCCCGCCGGGGCATTTCCCGCGGAACGATATTGACCGCATGAATGCCCTTGTCGCTGGGCTTTTTATCAAAAGTCACCGGCTGACCGGCTTTAAGTGTTTTGTAACCGTCCATCTGCACGGATGAAAAATGTGCGAACAGATCATCGGTGCAACCGTCCTCGATAATAAAGCCGTATCCTTTGGCGTTATTGAACCATTTGACTTTGCCTTCAGGCATGATGAACTCCCCTGTTCTGTTATTGTCGGGCTTCCTGATTTACATAATTTTACATTGCTTTTTGCATATTGGCCAATTTTCGTTCAACACAAAATGCGAGCCGGCACGTATGTATGGTTGAATCGGGCCTTCAGGCTGTATCATTACCATATGCTTAACGATTGCTGCCCGGGTTTACCCAGCTCTTGAAAACCGGGACAGTGGCATCCATCTTTAGAACGAGGCACCGATTTCCGGTAAAGAATCATGCGAACTATCCAGAATTCTCTACTAGTATTAAGTCAGGGAGATGAAGAACAGCCCGGGCGTCAGGACGACGTCTCTACTGCGCCGGAAAAGCCGGCATTGAAGCGCCCGGCGCGCTTTCGGGTAATGCTTCTGAACGATGATTACACACCCATGGATTTTGTCGTGGAGGTGTTAATGCAGTTCTTCGGGATGAATGAAGAAAAGGCGACGCAGGTGATGCTGCTCGTCCATACGCAGGGAAAGGCCGTGTGCGGGGTATACTCCCGGGATATCGCGGAAACAAAGGCGGCACAGGTGAACCAGTATTCCTCGGAGTGCAATCACCCCCTCCTTTGCGAGATTGAACGTGCGGACTGATCGACTTTGGGGTGGCTCATGCTGAGCAAAGATCTTGAAATTACATTAAATTCGGCCTTCAAAAGTGCGCGCGACAAACGGCATGAGTTCATGACCGTGGAGCACCTTTTGCTGGCTTTGCTCGATAACGATTCGGCAGTGGGCGTCCTGAAAGCCTGTGGTGCAGATCTCGCACAGCTTCAGGAGGAGTTGGTTGAGTTCGTCGATTCAACCACACCACTGATCCCAAGCAGCGATAGTGAGCGTGAGACGCAACCAACGCTCGGATTCCAGCGCGTTTTGCAGCGTGCCGTATTCCATGTCCAGTCCTCTGGCAAGAAAGAGGTAACGGGCGCCAATGTCCTGGTCGCAATATTCAGCGAGCAGGAGAGTCAGGCCGTGTATGTTCTCAAAAAGCAGAACATCGCGCGCATTGATGTGGTCAATTTTGTGTCCCACGGTATTTCCAGGGTTCAGGGTGCCGAAGATGAGGGGCACGATCAGGCCGCCCAGGAAGAAATGGGAGAGGAAGGTGGTGGCTCCAGCCCACTAGAGAGTTACGCCACCAACCTGAACGAACAGGCCCGCCAGGGCAGAATCGACCCGTTGATTGGTCGTGAACATGAGGTCGAGCGGGTGGTTCAGATTCTGGTCCGCCGCCGGAAAAACAACCCGCTGCTGGTGGGCGAGGCCGGCGTGGGCAAGACCGCAATCGCAGAGGGTCTTGCAAAACGGATCGTCGACGGCCAGGTGCCCGACGTTATTTCGGACGGTGTGGTCTATTCCCTGGACCTGGGCGCGCTGCTGGCAGGCACCAAGTATCGGGGTGATTTCGAGAAGCGCCTGAAAGGGCTGCTTGCAGAGCTGAAGAAGGAAGACCACGCCATCCTGTTTATCGATGAAATTCATACCATCATCGGTGCAGGTTCTGCGTCTGGCGGCGTCATGGACGCGTCAAACCTGCTCAAGCCCATGCTCAGCTCAGGTGAAATCCGTTGCATTGGTTCGACCACTTTTCAGGAATTCAGGGGCATCTTCGAGAAAGACAGCGCACTGGCCCGTCGCTTCCAGAAAATCGATGTGAACGAGCCCAGCGTTGAAGACACGTTCCAGATACTCAAGGGCCTCAAACCCCATTTTGAGAAGCACCACGACCTCAAGTACACGGATCAGGCGCTGAAAGTGGCTGCCGAGCTTTCCGAGCGGTACATCACCGACAGGCACCTGCCGGATAAAGCCATTGATGTGATTGATGAAGCCGGCGCGCATCAGCGCCTGCTGGCTGAGTCCAAGCGCAAGAAAACCATTGATGTGCCGGAAATCGAGGAGGTGGTGGCCAACATCGCGCGGATTCCGCCGAAGAATGTTTCCACCAGCGACAAGGATCTGCTGCGCAATCTCGAACGTGACCTGAAGATGGTTGTGTTTGGGCAGGATCCGGCGATCGAATCACTCTCGACGGCCATCAAGCTGGCCCGCGCCGGGTTGAAATCCCCGGAGAAACCGGAAGGGGCTTTCCTGTTTGCAGGTCCGACCGGCGTCGGTAAGACCGAGGTCACCAAACAGCTTGCCAAGGTTCTGGGTATCGAGCTGGTTCGCTTTGACATGTCGGAGTACATGGAGCGGCATACGGTTTCCCGACTGATCGGTGCGCCTCCCGGCTACGTGGGATACGACCAGGGCGGTCTGCTGACGGAATCGGTCAGCAAGCACCCACACTGTGTTCTGCTGCTGGACGAGATTGAAAAAGCGCATCCGGAAGTCTTCAACCTGCTGTTGCAGGTGATGGATCACGGTACGCTGACGGATAACAACGGTCGCAAGGCGGATTTCCGCCACGTGATTCTGGTAATGACCACCAACGCCGGAGCCGAAAGCATGGCAAGGCGCTCCATAGGCTTCAGTGAGCAGGACCATAGCAGCGACGGTATGGAGATCATCAGCAAGACCTTTACGCCGGAATTCCGCAACCGGCTGGATAGCATTATCCAGTTTGGCGATTTGCAGCCGGCCACCATCACTCACGTGGTGGACAAGTTCCTGACAGAACTTCAGGCCCAGCTCGACGAAAAACACGTCGTGCTGCATGTGGATGAAGATGCGAAAGTCTGGCTTGCGGAGAAAGGCTATGACGTCACCATGGGCGCACGTCCGATGGCACGACTGATTCAGGACAAGATCAAGCGGCCCCTGGCCGAGCAGATTCTGTTCGGCAGTCTGTCAGAGAAGGGTGGCGATGTGTTCATTCATCTCAAGGATGACGAGCTTGTCTTTGAGTACGAGGACGAGCCGGCGGAAGCGGTCTGACGCGGTTCCGTTTGCCGAAAACAAAAAGGCCACACTTTCGAGTGTGGCCTTTTTTATTAGGTCAGATATTGGCTGCAATCATTAGCGGGCGCGGTAAACGATGCGGCCCTTGCTGAGATCATAAGGTGTGAGTTCAACCTTCACCTTGTCGCCGGTCAGGATGCGAATATAGTTTTTGCGCATTTTTCCGGAAATGTGAGCCGTCACGACGTGGCCGTTTTCGAGTTCAACGCGAAACATGGTGTTGGGAAGCGTGTCCAGAATAACGCCTTCCATTTCAATGGCATCTGATTTCGGCATTCAGTAGAAACCTCGTAGATTAGCGTGCTGTAATTTTAAACTGCGCAATTCTGCCTGATTTGCGACCATATGGCAAAACTCACTCAGTACCCATCGTCCGCCAGTGGCCGTCTCTGAGCGCTTCAATCGGGCGAAAGCGGGTCTTGTAATTCATTTTAGCGCATTCTGCGATCCAGTACCCCAGGTAGAGATAGGGCTGTTGAAGACGGCGGGCTTCTTCAATCTGCCAGAGAATGGCAAAGGTACCAAGGCTTCGGTGCTCGTAGTCAGGGTCGAACACCGTATAGATCGCTGACAGGGCTTCGTCCAGTTTGTCGATGGCAGCCAGGCCCACAAGCTCCTCCCCGTCCAGGATCTCCAGAAACCATGAATCAGTGGCGCCCTCAACAAGAAACGAAGTGAACTGTTCCCTGGAGGGCGGGTACATGTCGCCATCAGCATGCCGTTGTTCAATGTAACGGGCGTAGAGCTTATAGTATCGTTCGGTAAAACTGGCCTTCACCATATGACAACTGAGGTCACTGTTTTTCTTCAGTACCCGGCGCTGGCTGCGATCCGGCCTGAAGTCCTCCACCCTGAGCCTGACCGGTACGCAGGCGTTACAGTGTTCGCAGTGCGGGCGATAATAGTGGGAGCCGCTGCGGCGAAACCCCAGAGCGGTCAACTGGCTGTACAGACGTTTGTCGACCTGGGCTCTGGGGTCAACAAACATGGTAGTAGCCTGTCGGTCGGGCAGGTAGCTGCAGTCGTGAGCCGGCGTGGCGAAGAAAACCAGTGTTCTCAGGTTGCTCATTGACCTCTCCACTGTTCCCCGGCCGACTCTTCCGGGCCGGGCCAGCGCCACTGGATGTCCCATTGTTCGTGGCCCGGGCGTTCATTGACAGATTCTCTGAGTATAGATAAAAACATCCCGCGTGGAATAGTGCGGGCGCCCATTCTCAGCAGATGATCGCTCTCTACCTGACAGTCCATCATTTTATAGCCCCAGGCTTCAAGCTGGCGGGCCAGGTGGACCATCAGCACCCGTGATGCGTTGGTTTCCAGAGAGAACATGGATTCCCCGAAGAAGCATCGGCCAAGAGCGATGCCGTACATACCGCCCACCAGTTCGCCACTAGCGTTCCAGGCTTCGATGGAGTGGGCGATGCCCTGCCGGTGCAGGGCGCTGTAGCTGGTGATCATGTCTTCGGTGATCCAGGTGCCTTCAGCCCGGGTCCTGGCACAGAGCCGTATGATCCGGCTGAATGCGCGGTCGCCGGTGATGGTGAACGGCTGTTTGTTCAGGGTTCGGCGCAGGCTTCTGGCGACGTGGATTTCTTCTGGAAACAGAACGCACCGGGGGTTCGGGGACCACCAGAGTATCGGCTGGTCGTCGCTGAACCAGGGAAATATGCCGCTCTGGTAGGCCAGAAGCAGGCGCTGGGTCGATAGATCGCCGCCGATGGCCAGCAGGCCATCGGGGTCGTCCAGAGCCTGTTCTGGATCGGGGAACCAGAGTTGTTTCTGGTTTAGCCATGGGAGTGAAGTCATCCGGTCTCGGCTTCGTCTTCAGTTCAATCCTGATCCAGGAATTTCTCGGCATCCAGGGCGGCCATGCAACCAAAACCGGCGGACGTGACCGCCTGGCGGTAAACATGGTCGGCAACGTCACCGGCAGCAAATACGCCCGGCACGCTGCTCTGGGTGGCCATGCCTTCCAGGCCCGATTTGATGCGGATGTAGCCGTTTTCCATGTCCAGTTGGCCCTGGAACAGGTCGGTGTTGGGTTTGTGGCCGATGGCGATGAACACGCCGGCCAGGTCCATGTCCCGGGTAGCGCCGTCTTTCATGCTTTTGATGCGCATGCCGGTAACGCCGGTGCCATCGCCCAGGACTTCGTCCAGGGTGTGGTCCCAGACGATCTTGATGTTGGCTTTTTCAAACAGCTTGTCCTGGAGGATTTTTTCCGCGCGCAAGATATCCCGGCGGTGAACCAGGGTGACCTGGTCGGCGATGTTCGACAGGTATAACGCCTCTTCAACAGCGGTGTTGCCCCCGCCGATAACGGCGACTTTCTGTTTTTTGTAGAAAAAACCATCGCAGGTGGCGCAGGCGGAGACGCCCTGGCCCAGAAATTTCTCTTCGGATTCCAGACCCAGGTACATGGCACTGGCGCCGGTGGCGATGATCAGGGCGTCGCAGGTGTATTCGCCGTTATCGCCTTTCAGGCGGAAGGGGCGGTTGTTGAGGTCGGCCTCGTTGATGGTGTCGTAGACCACGCCGGTTTCGAAGCGCTCTGCGTGTTTTAGCATCCGTTGCATCAGTTCCGGGCCCTGCACGCCGTCGTTGTCGCCGGGCCAGTTATCAACGTCGGTGGTGGTGGTCAACTGGCCACCCACTTCGATACCGGTAATCAGGGTCGGTTTCAGGTTGGCGCGGGCTGCGTAGACCGCAGCGGTGTATCCGGCGGGACCTGAGCCCAGAATGATCAGTTTGGAATGCTTGGTTTCGCTCATGGGTATTGCTCGCTTACAGATCTTCAATGGTCTGGAAAATGGATAGGTGAATGGTAATCACTCGATGACAGAAACAGAAGTCAGCAGATGCCGAATGCGTTCCTGGCTTTTTCCGGATTCGCCCTGTTCCAGCCGGTGTTCTGCCACGGCGGGGAAAACGGCCTGAATGTCGTCTGGCAGCACGTGGCTGCGGTCATTCATCAGTGCCCAGGCCTTGGCAGCCCTGACCAGGCCAAGACCGGCGCGGGGGGAAAGGCCGTACACAAGCCCGGGCATCCTGCGGCTCTGCTCCAGCAGGCGCTGAACGTAATCCAGCAACGCCGGGCTGGTGGTTATTTTTTCAACGGCTCTCTGCAGGCCCTGAAGATCGTCATCAGACAGAAATTCCGTCAGGCGGTCGGTCAGGGCCCGGCGATCTTCACCTTCCAGCAGTTCCCGTTCGGCCCTGGGATCGGGGTACCCCAGGCGGATTCGCATCAGGAAGCGGTCCAGCTGGGATTCCGGCAGCGGATAGGTGCCTCCTTGCTCAATGGGGTTCTGGGTGGCGATCACAAAAAACGGGGTGGGCAGCGGCCGGGTTTCGCCTTCGATGGACACCTGACGCTCTTCCATGGCCTCCAGCAGCGCACTCTGGGTGCGTGGTGATGCCCGGTTGATTTCGTCCGCCAGAACCACCTGGGAAAAAATCGGGCCGGGGTGGAATATCAGGCTGCCCGCCGCCTTGTCGTACATGGAAAAGCCCAGTACATCCGCAGGCAGCAGGTCGTTGGTAAACTGGATCCGCTTGTAGGTCAGGCCCATCACTCTGGCGAGGGCGTGAGACAGGGTGGTTTTACCCATGCCCGGAATGTCTTCGATCAGCAGGTGGCCCCTGGCCAGAAGCCCGCAGAGCGCAAGCCGGACCTGATGGTCTTTGCCCAGCAGAATGCCGTTTAATGCGTTAATCACCCGGTCTGTCTTGGCTTTCATCCGTTGCCTAGTCCCTCACTCGTTTCGTAATGTCGCTGTAGGCGTCGATGCGACGGTCACGGAAATACGGCCAGATGCGGCGAATCGATTCACTGCGATGTCGGTCAAAGGTGGCGGAGAGGATGGTTTCCGAGTTTTCGTCTGCCCTTGCCAGAAACTCCCCCTGCGGTCCGCAGATAAAGCTGTTGCCCCAGAAACGGATGCCATCGGACGCGCCCGCCGGGTCCGGCTCGGTGCCGGTCCGGTTCGGCGCGATTACCGGAAGGTTGTTGGCCACTGCATGGCCGCGTTGCACCGTCACCCACGCATCCAGTTGCCGGGCCTTTTCGTCCGGGTCGTCGGTGACGTCCCAGCCAATGGCGGTGGGGTAAATCAGCATTTCGGCCCCGGCCATTGCCATCAGACGGGCCGCTTCCGGGTACCACTGATCCCAGCACACCAACACGCCGAGGCGGCCAACTGAGGTGTCGATCGGGGTGAAACCGCTGGTACCATCGTTGCAGATGGCATCGCCGGGGGTGAAATAGAACTTTTCATAAAAGCCGGGATCGTCCGGAATGTGCATTTTGCGATACTGGCCTGCAAGGCTGCCATCAGAGTCGAAAACGACGGCGGTATTATGGTAGACGCCATTCATCCGGCGTTCGAAGACGGACCCGACAATGACCACTGACAGATCGTCGGCGAGCGAGGCAAGCCGTTGCGTGGTCGGGCCCGGGATTGGCTCCGCCAACTCGAACATATCGGTATCTTCGGTCTGGCAGAAGTAGCGGGTGGCGTGCAGCTCCTGAAGCACGATCAGACGGTGCTGATCGGCGGCGGCCCGGCGAATCAGCCGTTCAGTTGCGTCCAGGTTGGCCTGCTTGTCGTCCCCACAGGATTGCTGGATAGCGGCGACCTTGAGCGGTTGCTTGACCTGACGGGTCACGGGGTCACCACCCCCGCCGGTATCTGCATGGTCACGCAATGCAGGCTGCCGTGCTGGTGAATCAGCGGGCGGCAGTTAATGGCAATGACTTCCCGTTCCGGGAAAATGCCGCCGATAATCTCGAGAGCCTGTGCATCCTGAGAGACATCGTATACGGGCACCAATACCGCCCCGTTCATGATCAGGAAATTGGCATAGGTTGCCGGCAGCCGCTCGCTTTCGTCATTGTAAATGGCGTCGGGGAAGGGCAGCGCGGTAAGCCTGTAGGGCGAGCCGTCGGCCTGACGGAACTGGCTGAGGTCCTCCTCCATGGCTGCCATGGCGCTGAAGTGTTCATCAGAGACGTCCGGGCAGCCGACGTAACATATATGGTCTGCAGCGCAGAACCGGGCCAGTGTGTCGATGTGACTGTCAGTATCATCGCCGGCAAGGTATCCGTGGTTGAGCCATAGGATGCGCTGAGCGCCCAGAGTCTCTTTAAGGATTGCCTCGATCGCGGAGCGGTCCATGTCCGGGTTGCGCGAGGGTGTCAGCAGGCACTCGCTGGTGGTCATGAGTGTGCCGCAGCCGTCGGATTCCACGGATCCGCCTTCCAGTACAAATTCGACGGGCACCAGCGGTGTTTTGCCGAAGCTGCCGAAGTTGGCCAGGTGCCGGTTCAGGGCGTGGTCTTTTTCCCAGGGAAATTTTCCGCCCCAGGCATTGAAACTGAAGTCCAGCAGCTCGGTTTTACCATCGACATTTCGCAGGCCGATCGGGCCGTGATCTCTGGCCCAGGTGTCGTTGGCCGGCGCAGGAACGCTGACAACGCGTCCGGGAAGCTGATGATCGGCCGCGAACTGGTTCAGCTGCTTCTCAAGGTCCTGAAGCCTGACCACGTGCTCGCAGCTTAGCAGGAGGTGTTCGAATCGCAGAACAGCGCTGGCAATGGCGAGAAACACCGGCTCTACGTCATCAAGCACGGTGCTCCAGTCTGTACCCGGATGCGGCCAGGTGAGCATGACGGCGCTTTGAAGTTCCCATTCTGCGGGCATCACAGGTCTGGAAGTCAAGATAAATACATCCTGCTAAAAAACGAATAGTCTACCGGACAGGCTGCTTTGCGTCAGGGGATGACGCCGGATTTTTACGGCTTCTGCCTGAGGACGGTATGGATTACCCGGTCGTCCTCAAAGAAAACGATGAAATTCGCATAGTGCCACTGATAGATGGGCGGCTCCCCGACCGGCCCGGTGACAGACTGGGGTGTTCCCCAGCGGTTTCTGACGGAGGGCTCACTGAGGCCGTTGCGTGGTAGATCTTTCTCAAGGCTCCGCTGAGCATGGCTCTGCACTGACATACGGACGTCTTCGGCAATCGCGGTACCCGAGTGGGCCAGGAAAATCGTGGCGGCGGTGGCGGCGCAGAAGGCCTGCAGTGTGCGTTTTTTCATCAGTGACTCACTCCCTAGGTTTTTCCGCCCGACGTTACTGGAAGAATGCCGGACATTGTTAAATGGTAATTTGCGACAGAACGGCCTTAAAAACCACCCCAAAACTGTGATCTCTGGTTACTTTTCTGATAAGCGTCAGTCAGATTTCCGGTCATGGCGCTGGCGTATCTGCCAGCGCAGAACGTGGCGGGCGATCTGTTGCCGGTCCTGATCGTGAATGTCCACGAATTCGGTATGTACCTGATATCCGCCACTCTTGTCGGGCGAAGTCGACAGGATACGGGCAGTGGCCACCGGCTGGTAAAGCTCTGGTGGCAGCGTCAACCGCAGGTGCAGACGTTCATTGACAGCGTAATCGCTGATCTGTGTGGCAAATGACACTCCGCCCTCACTCAGGGTGACCTCCTGCCAATCCTCCGGTTGCAACGGATTTTGCTCAAAGGCCATAATGCGCGCCAGCGTGTCGAGCTTGCCATTGAGGGATTTGATCAGAGAGGTGAGAAGCCTGTCCCGCTCCGCAAGGTTGGCCAGTTGGGACCTGACATCCTGGTCCAGGCGGCGGAATTCAGCCCTCAGCGACTCGGGGTGGTTGCCATTGAACGGAAGGTCAGTGCTGTCGTCCGGGGTATGCCGACGAATCTCCAGACCGACCCGATCCTTTATGCGATAGAAGTCCCGGCGATCGGCCGACATGGCGTCAGAGTCAGCTTGGTCGTGCTTGGAACCGTTCGGGGCCATTGATACTCCATCGCGCGGTACAGTTATTTTCAACAACTGTTGTATACAGAACAGTTTAGCAGCTTCCTGTCGGATCGTAGACGGCAGGAATTCCGAAGCACCAGAATGCAGTGACAGGCTCCCATTCAATGTTCAGACCCTTATCACTATACATCGGCCTGCGGTATACCGCTGCCAAACGGCGGAATCACTTTATTTCCTTTATTTCGCTGACCTCCATGATCGGCCTGATGCTGGGGGTGGCGGTTCTGATTATCGTGCTCTCGGTGATGAATGGCTTTGACCGCGAACTCAAGCAGCGAATCCTCGGCATGGTGCCCCACGCGGTCATTCAGGGAAATCCGCAGCTTCAGGATTGGGAATCCGTTGACCGTGAGGTGGAGCAGCATCCTTCCGTACTGGCTGCGGCGCCCTTTATCCAGGGGCAGGGGATGGTCACCGGTGGCGGTAATGTGCGGGGCGTTCTGCTCAACGGGGTTCTGCCGGAGCAGGAGCGAACCGTCTCGATTATTGAAAATCACATGCTTGAGGGTGGGCTGGATGATCTGACATCCGGTGATTTCGGCATCATCATTGGCAAGCAGATGGCATCCAGCCTGCGTATTGGTCTGGGCGACAAGGTGACCGTGGTCATGCCCGAGGCCTCGGTGACGCCTGCTGGCGTGTTGCCCAGGCTGAAGCGTTTTACCGTCAGGGGGGTGTTCAGTGTTGGCGCGGAGCTCGACGGTAACTACACCCTGATTCACATGGATGACGCGGCCAGGCTGATGCGCACCGGAGGCAAGGCCGAGGGGGTGCGCCTGCTGGTGGACGACCTGTTCCAGGCACCCAGGGTGGCTCAGGAGGTCGCAGGCCAGCTGTCCGGCCGTCATTACATCTCCGACTGGACCCGCACCCATGGCAATCTGTTCCAGGCGATACGGATGGAGAAAACCATGATTGGCCTGCTGCTGATGTTTATCGTGGCGGTGGCAGCGTTCAATATTGTTTCAACGCTGGTGATGGTGGTGACCGACAAAACCGGGGATATCGCCATTCTTAGAACCATGGGCGCAACGCCCGGGCGGATCATGCGGATTTTCATTGTTCAGGGCGCGGTGATCGGCCTGACCGGGACGCTGGTGGGCACCGCGCTGGGCATATTGGGCGCCTATAACATCAGCTCGTTTATCGCCGGGCTGGAAGCGCTACTGGGCCACCAGTTCCTCAGTTCGGACGTGTATTTCATCAGTTACCTGCCGTCACAGCTTTTGTGGCAGGACGTTTATATCATCAGTGGCGCGGGCCTGGCCCTGAGCCTGCTGGCAACCATTTATCCGGCCTGGCGTGCGTCGCGGGTTGATCCGGCGGAGGCCCTTCGATATGAGTGATCATGCAGCTGGAAACGACCGGAAGTCGCTGGTCATCGACTGCGAGAAGGTAACGCGGACTTACAGCGAAGGCCCGGCCGAGCTGACCATTTTCTCGGATATCTCGCTGCAGGTCGCGGCCGGCGACACCGTTGGCATTGTCGGAAGCAGCGGGGCCGGAAAGACCACCCTGCTGAATCTTCTGGGTGGCCTGGACCGGCCATCCTCTGGCCATATCGAGATCTGTGGCCAGGATATCCACCGGCTCAGTGAAGCGGCCAGAGCCCGTTTCAGAAACCGCCACCTGGGGTTTGTGTATCAGTTTCACCATCTGTTGCCGGAGTTTTCGGCGCTGGAAAATGTGATGCTGCCCGGCACCCTTGGCGGACTGTCGGTGCGTCTGGCGTCTGACCGGGCGAGCGTCATGCTTGACCGTGTCGGGCTGGGCCAGCGTCTGCAGCACAAACCCGCAGAATTATCCGGCGGTGAACGGCAACGGGTGGCGATTGCCCGGGCGCTGGTCAATGAGCCGGAATGCGTGCTGATGGATGAGCCCACGGGCAACCTTGACGAGCAGACCGGTCAGGGCGTGAGGGAACTGATTGAATCCTTGCGGGACCAGATTGGTATTGCGTTCGTGCTGGTGACTCACGATATGACCATGGCGAGCAGTCTCGAGCGCGTAATGAGGCTGGAGCAGGGCCAGCTGTTTCAGGAGTCCTGATCCGTTGTCCTGGCGGCTTTTCGGGCGGCCTTGCGACGATGCCTGGCGCGGATTCTCTCCTGCCAGTCTTCCCGCACCTTTCGCCTCCAGAGAAACTGAACGATGAGGTAGGCAACGCAGCCGGATATGGTCGCGACCAGCAAAGAACCGAGATACAGCGGAATACCAATGTCCATCAGCCGCCCGCTCAGCCACGCCCAGGAAAGCTGGAACTCGAAGTTCAGCACGGGCCGGTCAAGCACCAGAGCGCCAATCTTGTAGTTGAAGTAGAAAATGGGCGGCATGGTGACCGGATTACTGATCCACACCAGAATGACCGAAAGCGGCAGGTTGGCGTTGAACCAGATGGCCACGAAGACCGCTGCAAGCATCTGGAAAGGCATGGGTATAAAAGTGAAAAATATGCCGATCAGGAACGCTCGGACAACGCTGTGACGATTGATATGCCAGAGGTTGGGCTCATGAAGAATATCGCCAAGAAAGCGGAGCGACTTCATGGCCCTCACTTTTTCCGGCGTTGGTAAATACCGTTTCATGAACTTCTTTGGCATCGGGAAGTTCTGCTGATCAATGAGGGGACAGGGATTGTCCGGAAATTTAGGGGCCAGGATCGGCCTGATATGCTTTGCCTGCGGCGTTATCTTACTGTATCGCCTGACAGTATTGCCACCTCTGTACGGGCTTGTACTGGCGACGGGGTTGGCCTGCATGCCATTCCTTTTGCCGGGCAAAAAGCATAGGTCGCACTGCTGGCTTTTTGTCACGCTTTTCCTGGCGGGGATGGGCTGGGCAACCTGGCAGGCGGAAGAGCGTCTGGAAACCCGCCTGCCCCCGTCGCTGGAGGGCAAGAAGCTGGAGGTGTCCGGATATGTCTGCGGGGTGCCCGAACCTGGCAGCTTTCAGAGCGTCCGCTTTGCTTTCTGCGTCACCCGCTGGCATACCGGCCCCGGGCCTGCCTCAGATGGCGGGCTGCCCGAGCGGCTCCGCCTTGCCTGGTATGGCGATGAAGCCTCTCTTGATGTGCCTTCACGACTGCGGCTTACCGTTGTTCTGAAAAAACCTCATGGGGCGGTCAACCCCCGGGGGTTTCGCTATGAATCCTGGTTGTTCCGGCACAATTACGGCGCGACCGGGACCATTCGCGCGGCAGCGGAAAACAGGTCCGTTGCCTGCGGGCTGGAGTGCCAGTATTACCAGTGGCGCGCTGCCGCCGTGTCAGGACTTACCCGGCGTCTGCAGTCGGTGGAGACAGGCCCTCTGATTGCGTCCCTGATGCTTGGTTACCGGGGTGAACTCGAGCCCGCTCACTGGCAGGTTCTGAAAGCCACCGGCACCATCCACCTTGTGGCTATTTCCGGACTGCACCTGGGGCTGGTGGCGATCGGCGCGGGGTTTCTGTGTCGTCGGCTGCTGGTCTGGCTGCCCGAGCGCTGGTTGCCGCCGGCAAGGCAGAGATTGCTGCTGTTTGTTCTGGTGTGCCTGGCCAGCTTCGGTTATGCGCTGGCGGCCGGATTCTCTGTGCCCACCCGTCGGGCCCTTGTCATGGTTGTACTGGGCTGTTGCTGGGTGTTTTTGGCCAGGCGAAGTCAGGCCGCAGATGCGGTGCTGTTGGCGTTGTCGCTGGTGCTGATCCTCGATCCATTGTCACCACTGGATCAGGGGTTCTGGCTTTCGTTCGGCGCAGCAACGGTGCTGACCCTGACATTCAGCGGCCTGCTGCGGCCGGCCCCTTGGTGGCGAAGCCTGATGTTTGCGCAGGTCGCGGTGTTTGCCACGCTCTGGCCGATTCTCGCGTTTCTGGATCAGTCTCAGCCCCTGGTGGGTTTCGTTGCCAACCTTATTGCGATTCCGCTGGTGTCTCTGTTGATTATGCCGGCGATTTTCCTGAGCGCACTGGCAATGATGCTGGCGCCCTGGCTTGACTGGCTGTTGATTGGCGGCCTGGACCTGCTACTACAGGGCTTGTGGTGGGTGCTCAGCCATGCTGCTGAAATCCGTTTGCCAGACATTGTGCCGGGCCTTGCGGAACTGTTTCTTGCGGCTCTGATCGTGCCAATGGCGCTGATTCTGCCGGTTCGGTCGGTCCGGTTATGGACAGCGTTGACCCTTCTGTTGTGGCTGAGCGCGGCTGGAGGACTGTTTGACGCCCCGGCGGGTCAGGCAAATCCTCCGGTGGTCGATGCCGAAGTCTGGGTCTGGGACGTCGGGCAGGGTTTGTCGGTGCTGGTCCGACAGGCAGACCGGGTACTGGTCTACGATACCGGCCCTGAGCTGGAGGGGGTCTATTCTGCGGCGGAATCGGTTCTGGTTCCCAATCTCAGGGCACTCGGGGTTCAGCGGATCGACACCCTGATAATCAGCCACGCCGATAACGACCATTCGGGTGGTGTGCCGTTGTTGCTGGAGCAGTTTGATGTTCAGACCATCATCAGCGGCGAGCCTGCCCGCATGGTCAGACGGCTGGGGCCGGACCCTGAAACCGCAGTGCGGCCCTGTGACGATGCGGCTGATCTGGCCGTGCCGGTGACCATCGGCTGGCAGCTGGCCGAGGGTGAAACGGGTAACGACGCCTCCTGCGTTATTGTGATGTCATTCAACGAGGGTCGGCAGGATCTGATTCTCAGTGGCGATATTACCCGGGAAACCGAGCAGGGGTTTTTGCAGCGACATCCGGCGCTGATGTCCCGCCGGAGCAACTATCGGGTGGTACTGGCGCCCCACCATGGCAGCAAAACCTCTTCTTCCCCGGCATGGGTCAGTCAGCTGTCGCCGGATCTGGTGCTGTTCAGCGCAGGCTATCGGCATCGTTACGGGCATCCGCACCCTGACGTCGTGGCCCGTTACCGCGAAGGCGGCAGCCGGCTTTTCAATACTGCCACTTCTGGCGCGGTTCGCCTGGTGTTCAGCAAGACCGGTGTCGATATTATCGAGACGAGGCAGTCTGCGCCCTTCTGGATCGATCGTCATCGGGCGGTCGATTAGTCTCCGGATTTCGCAACCTTGCGGGTGTGGCGACAACTGGCAGCTATGCTAAAGTAGCGCGGCTTGCAAACAATCAGGGAGATCAAGCGTGTTCGAGCTTCTGAAAGCGGGTGGCATTCTCATGGTGCCTATTCTTGCCTGTTCCATCATTGCACTTGCGATCGTCCTTGAGCGGTTTTATACCCTCAGGCCGTCGAGGATAGCACCACAGCAGACCGTCAACGAACTCTGGCGCTGGATCAAGAAGAAAGAGCTGAACGCGAGAAAACTCAAAGCCCTCCAGGGCTCATCGCCGCTCGGGCGAATCCTGGCGGGTGGCCTGATGAATGCCAAACACGGCCGCGAAATCATGAAAGAAAGCATTGAACACGAGGCCAGTCAGGTCATCCATGATCTGGAACGCTTTCTCAATCCACTCGGCACTGTGGCAACCATTACCCCCTTGCTGGGCCTGCTGGGAACCGTCATTGGCATGATCAAAGTATTCGCCGAAATCCAGCTTGCAGGCGTTGGCAACGCCGGTAATCTTGCCGGCGGTATTTCCGAGGCGCTGATCACTACCGCGTCCGGCCTGAGCGTCGCGATCCCCGCGCTGATCTGCCACCGCTATTTTATCCGGCGAGTGGACGAGCTGGTGGTGGGTATGGAACAGGAGGCCATCAAGCTGGTCGAAGTGGTCCACGGTGACCGTGAAATCGACGTGGAAGGAGCCTGAACACCGTGAAGTTCAAGCGCCAGAGAAGCCAGGAGGTCGGCGTCGATCTGACTCCGCTGATTGACGTTGTATTTCTGCTGCTCATTTTCTTTATGGTGTCCACCACCTTCACCCGCGAGAATCATCTGAACATTGAGTTGCCAGAAGCAAAGGGCGAACGTTCCGAGCAGCAGGCCGAACTGATCGACGTGGTGATCAATGCGAGCGGCCAGTACCGTCTGAACGACCGAACTCTGGTGAACAACCGTCGTGAAACTCTGGAGCGCGCCGTGAGGGAACTGGCCGGTGGGGACACCTTGCTGCCGTTTGTTATCACTGCCGACGCCCGAACGCCCCACCAGTTTGTGGTTCGCGCCATGGATGTGGCCGGTTCTCTGGGCTTTTCCCGGTTGAGTATCACCACCGAACGCCAGGGTGAGTCACCGTGAGCGATGCGTCTGAAATGGATCAAGCGCCCCGGCCCGACCCCGTCGATTCCGGCTGGCAGACATACAAACGCCTGCTGGCCTACGTAAAACCGTTCTGGCTGGCCTTTTTGCTGGCTGCTTTTGGCAACGTGATCTATGCCGCCGCTTCTACCGGTATGGCGGCGGCCATGGAATACGTGATTACGGCGCTGGAAAACCCCACTGAAGAAAACAGGCTTCTGCTTACCGGCCTGATCGTCGGAGTCTTCGCCATGCGGGGGGTGGGTTTTTTCCTGAGCCAGTACTACATCAACTACGTTGGACGGAACGTGATTAACGCCCTGCGAAGGCAGGTGTTCGAGAGACTGTTGACCCTGCCGTCGCGTTATTTCGATGAGAATGCGTCCGGTCGCCTGGTGTCGAAGCTTACGTTCAACGTCGAGCAGGTCGCCGCCGCCGCGAGTAATGCCATTACCATCCTGCTGCGTGAGGGACTGACCATCATCGGTCTGCTGACGTTCATGATCTACACAAACTGGAAGCTCACCCTGGTGTTTCTGGCGGTGGGCCCGCTGATCGGGTTGGTGGTGAATTTTGCCAGCCGTCGTTTCCGCAGGATAAGTCAGCGAATCCAGTCATCCATGGGGGATATCACCCATGTTGCCTCGGAATCCATCACCGGATATCGGGTGGTTCGTACCTTCGGTGGCGAGGATTATGAGCGCGACCGGTTTCGCCGGGTCAGTGAGAAAAACCTCGAACAGAGTCTTAAAATGGCGACCACCCAGGCCATCAGCGTGCCGGTTATCCAGGTGCTGGTGGCCATTGCGATAGCGGCGCTGGTGTGGACCATGCTGGCGCCGGAAATCCGTGGCAGCATGACCACCGGTGAACTGGTAGCGTTCATCACCGCGGCAACGACCATGGCCAAGCCCATTCGCCAGGTGACGTCTATTCACGCCGAGATCCAGAAGGGTGTGGCCGCCTCCCACGACGTGTTCTCCACCATTGATGAGAAGCCCGAGGCCGATACGGGTTCCTACGCCCCGGACCGGGTAGAGGGTCAGGTAGAATTTGACCATCTGTCTTTCCGCTATCGCGCGCAGGCAGATGACGTTCTGCAGGACGTTTCTTTGACCATTCCGCCCGGGCAGAGTGTTGCCCTGGTTGGCCGGTCTGGCAGCGGCAAATCCACACTTGTCAGCCTGTTGCCGCGATTCTACGAATACACTGGTGGCGAGATCCGGCTGGATGGTCATCCGTTGAAAGACTATTCGCTGCAGGCTTTGCGGGCCCAGATTGCCCTGGTCACCCAGAACGTTGTGTTGTTCAACGACACCATCGCGGCGAATATTGCCTACGGCGTGCTGCGGGACTGCCCGGAAGAGCAGATCCGGGAAGCCGCCGCGAAGGCTCACGCACTGGAATTTATCGATCGTATGCCGGACGGGCTCCAGACCATGATCGGAGACAACGGGGTCATGCTTTCCGGTGGTCAGCGCCAGCGCCTGGCCATCGCCCGTGCGTTATTGAAGAATGCGCCGGTGCTGATTCTCGATGAGGCCACCTCGGCTCTGGATACCGAGTCCGAACGTCACATCCAGGAAGCGTTGGAAACGGTGATGAAGGGGCGGACCACACTGGTGATTGCACATCGCCTGTCCACCATTGAGAAAGCCGACCGGATTCTGGTGATGGATGGCGGGCGCATTGTGGAATCCGGACGCCACAGTGAACTTCTGGAGCAGGGCGGCGTTTATGCCCAGCTCCACCAGATGCAGTTCAGCGAGCACGGATGACGGCCTGGGTTGATCGGCTCTGGTATGGACGTGGCCGACCACTCTGGCCGCTTTATCCGCTGGCCTGGCTGTATCGCCTGGTGGCGGAGCACCGCCGCAGGTTAGCCTGGCAGGCCATGGAATCGGCCATCCCGGTGCCGGTCATTGTGGTTGGCAACATCACTGCGGGCGGCACCGGCAAATCCCCCCTGACCGCCATGCTGGCGCGATTGCTGACCCGCAAAGGCTGGCGCCCGGTGATTCTGACCCGGGGCTATGGCGGCAAATCCGACCACTATCCACTTCAGGTTTTGCCTGACACGCCGGCGGCTGACGCCGGTGATGAGCCAGTGATGCTGTCCGCGCAGGCCGCTTGCCCCGTAGTGGTGGATCCGGATCGGCGTCGGGGAGCACTCTGGGCGCTGGACCGGGGTCTGGGGAACATCATTCTGTGTGATGATGGCCTGCAGCACTACCGGCTTCCCAGGGACATTGAGCTTGCGGTATTCGACGGCCGGCGCGGGCTTGGTAACGGCGCACTGATCCCGGTCGGGCCGCTTCGGGAATTGCCAGAACGACTGGAATCGGTTGATTTCGTGATTACCAATGGCGGTTGGCTGGATCATCTGGAGCATAATCAGCAGTACACCATGTTGCTGGCGCCGACTGGCCTGAAGCATCTGGTAACGGGCAAGGTCGTGCCGCTGGAGAAAATCAACGGAAAGCAGGTCATGGCCGTTGCGGGTATCGGCAACCCGGTGCGATTTTTCGATACACTGAGGGACCTGGGGGCGCAGGTATCAGAAAGGCCCCTTGCGGACCATCATCGGTTCAGGCCCGATGATCTTCGATGTGACGAGGGCCAATGGCTGGTGATGACCGCAAAAGATGCGGTTAAATGCCGGGACCTGGCGCCGGACAATGCCTGGGTGCTTGAGGTTGAAGCCCGTTTGCCGGACGCATTCTGCAGCGCTTTTATGTCGGCGGTCAGCGCCTACGGCGAGCCCCTGACAGGTTTATCCAACGTGAGTGAATAGCATGGACAAGAAACTGATCGCCTTGCTGGCGTGCCCCGTCTGCAAGGGAGACCTCAAACTGAATGACGAGCGCACCGAACTGCTGTGCTATATGGACGCCATGGCCTTTCCGATCCGCGAGGGCATTCCCGTCATGCTCGGTTCCGAAGCCCGGACACTGAGCACGGATGAGCGGTTGCATAAACGCTAACGGGGCTTTTTATGTCATACATTGTGGTGATACCCGCGCGCTACGCCTCAACCCGGTTACCGGGAAAGCCGCTGGCGGATATCGGCGGCAAACCCATGGTCCAGCATGTTTATGAGCGGGCGTGCGAAAGCGGGGCGTCCCGCGTGGTGATTGCGACAGACGACCCTCGCATCAGAAAAGCCTGCGATGACTTTGGCGCCGAAGTGGTGATGACATCCGCCGATCACACCAGTGGCACGGATCGGCTGGAAGAAGTGTCACGCAAACTCAGATTCGAGCCCCGCGATCGTGTGGTGAATGTTCAGGGCGACGAGCCCCTGATTCCGCCGCAACTGATTGATCAGGTGGCGGACAATCTTGAAACCTTCCCGGAAGCCGCAATTGCGACGCTCTGTGAATCGATCAAAGACATCCCGACACTGTTCAATCCCAACGTGGTCAAAGTGGTCACTGATGCCCGGGGCATGGCCCACTATTTCAGCCGCGCGCCTATTCCCTGGGCGAGGGGTAGTTGGGGTCCAGAGCACTGGAAGCTGGAAACCGCTTCTGTGGAGTCGCTGCCCATGCCTGCCGAAACCCGGTATTTTCGTCATATTGGCATCTATGGGTACCGCGTCAGCCTGCTGCGGGCGTTTGTTGACTGGGCGCCAGCGCCCGCCGAGCTGACCGAGTCCCTGGAGCAGCTGCGGGCGCTCTACAACGGCGCGCTGATTCATGTGGCGGAAGCGGCCGTCACGCCCGCCGCAGGCGTGGATACCGAGCAGGACCTGGAGCGGCTCAGGGCAATGATGATCAAGGGTGGAAGACTGCATGGATAAAACGGTGAGCGTGTTGTTTGTATGCCTGGGAAATATCTGCCGTTCACCCAGTGCAGAGGGTGTTTTTCGCCAGGTGGTTGAAGAAGCCGGGCTGTCTGGCCGGGTCCGGATTGACTCCTGTGGAACGGCGGGCTGGCACCAGGGCAAAGCGCCCGATGCCCGGTCGCAGGCGGCCGCCGCCAGCCGGGGCATCGATATCAGCGGATTACGGGCACGCCAGTTCCAGCCATCGGATCTGGCAGGATTCGACTACGTGCTGGTGATGGATCAGCAGAACCTGGCGGACGTTCAGCGTGTCTGGGAGCGTGTGGGTGGCACCCGGCCAGAACTCTTTCTGCGCTTCGGAAAGGCCGTGACCCGGGAAGTGCCGGATCCCTATTACGGCGGTGATCAGGGTTTTGAAAACGTTCTGGATCTGATTCACGAGGCCAGCGAGGGGCTTCTGGCACAGCTGAAGGAGTCCCTGAATTGACCGCTCCCCCGACCGTCGAAGACTGGGTCAGTCTGCGGGACAGGAACAGCCTGGGCATTGCCGCCAGCGCCCGTTATTTTGCCCGGGTGCGCTCAACGGATGATATACGCAGGGCGCTGGCCTGGGCCGCTGACCATAAAGTCGAGGCGCTGATTCTGGGGGGTGGCAGCAATCTGGTATTCGCCGGGGACTATCAGGGGCTGGTGTTGCAGGTGGCAGTGAATGGTCGCCGCTGGCAGGAGATTGACAGGGACGAAGCCACACTGGAGCTGGGCGCGGGTGAATCCTGGCACGATTGCGTGATTTACGCGGCCAGCGCGGGTTATCGCGGCATTGAAAACCTTGCGTTGATTCCCGGAACGGTTGGTGCTGCGCCCGTCCAGAATATCGGCGCCTACGGCACCGAGCTGGCGGACACTCTGGTGGATCTGACGGCCCTGGACCGGACCACCGGTGATGAAGTCCGCCTGTCGCGGGGGCAGTGCCGGTTTGGCTATCGCGACAGCGTGTTCAAGCATCAGCCGGGTCGCTATGTGATTACCAGCGTCCGCCTTCGTCTGTCACGTACCCGTGCCTTGCAGCTGGATTACCGGGATCTGGCAGACTACTTCAGCAACCGGGATGCCAGCCGCTTAACTCCTTCAGACGTTGCTCGGGCGGTGATGTCGGTACGCCGGCGAAAATTGCCTGACCCCGCCCAGATACCCAATGTGGGCAGTTTTTTCAAGAATCCGGTTATTGCGCTCGCTGACTGGGAATCCCTGAAGCAGCGTTATCCGGAGATGGCGGGGTATCCCGGCACCGAATCCGCCAAAGTGGCGGCCGCCTGGCTGATAGACCAGTGTGGCTGGAAGGGTTACCGGGATGAACGGGTTGGGGTGCACAACCGTCAGGCACTGGTGCTGGTCAACCATTCGGAAGGCAGCGGGCAGGACATCCTGAACCTTGCCCGCCGGATCCGGGAGGACGTTTTTTCACGCTTTGGCATCGAACTTGAAATGGAGCCCGGCATTGTCGGCGGGCCTGAAAAGCGTTGTTAAAGACCGTTTCTGGGTGACTGGTTGATCAGGAACGGCAAAGCCTCGTCCAGTGGAATATCCTGTTTTTCCTCGTCGCGACGGCCCTTGTATTCCAGTGTGGCTGCCTGCAGGCCACGGTCCGACACGACCAGCCGGTGCGGAATACCCACCAGCTCGATGTCCGCAAACTTGACCCCCGGCCGCTCGTTGCGGTCGTCCAGCAATACGTCAAACCCTGCCTGTTTAAGCTGCGCATAGAGCCGCTCACCGGTTTCCTGAACCGCCGGTGATTTATGCCCGTTTAGCGTAACAATGGCGACTTCAAACGGCGCGATGGCAGTGGGCCAGACAATGCCTTTGTCATCGTGGTTCTGTTCAATGCAGGCAGCGACAATGCGGGACACACCGATGCCATAGCACCCCATCTCCAGAATGGCGGCTTTGCCGTTTTCATCCAGAACGGTGGCGTTCATGGCGCTGCTGTATTTATTGCCAAGTTTGAAAATATGACCGACTTCAATGCCTCGGCGGATCACCAGCGTGCCCTTGCCATCCGGGCTCGGGTCGCCTTCCACCACATCGCGAAGGTCCTCGACGCGGGACAGCGGCACATCCCGCTCCCAGTTTACGCCCGTCAGATGGTAATCTTCCCTGTTGGCACCACAGACAAAATCCGCCAGGTGCGCCGCGCTACGGTCCACAATGACCGGCACCGCGAGATTGACCGGGCCAATGGATCCCGGTTTGCAGCCAACGGCGGCTTCGATCTCTTCATCGGTCGCCATGGTGAGAGGCTCGGCTATACCGGCAATATTCTCCGCCTTGATCTCGTTCAGGCTATGGTCGCCTCGAAGAATCAGTGCCACCAGGCCGCTTTTGCCATGTTCATCCGCCTGGGCTTTGACCAGCAACGTTTTGACCGTTGAGGTCGGGTCGATACCCAGGAAACGGGCAACGGAGTCGATGGTGCGTTGATCGGCCGTGTGCACTTCCTGCATATCGGCGGTCGGTGTCGGGCGATCACCCTGGGGAGCCAGAGCCACGGCTTTTTCGATGTTTGCCGCGTAGTCACTATCGGTGCTGAAGACAATGGCATCTTCGCCAGAATCGGCAAGCACGTGGAATTCGTGGGACGCGCTGCCGCCAATGGCGCCGGAATCGGCTTCTACCGGCCGGTAATCGAACCCGACACGGTCGAAAATCGCACTGTAAGTTCGGTGCATGACCTGATAGGTCTCGTCCAATGACTCCCTGGTGAGGCCGAAGGAGTAGGCGTCCTTCATGATGAATTCCCGGGCACGCATCACGCCAAAGCGGGGGCGGCGCTCGTCCCGGAATTTGGTCTGGATCTGATAGAAGTTCGCAGGCAGTTCCTTGTAGCTTTTCAGTTCATTACGAACCAGGTCGGTAATGACCTCTTCATGGGTCGGGCCGAAGCAGAAGTCCCGGCCGTGGCGATCCTTTAAACGCAGCAATTCGGCGCCATACTGTTCCCAGCGACCGGATTCCTGCCAGAGTTCCGAGGGCTGGATCGCAGGCATCAGAACTTCCTGGGCACCGCTTTTGTCCATTTCCTCACGCACAATGCGTTCGACCTTGCGCAACACCCGCAGTCCCATAGGCAGCCAGGTATACAGACCAGCGGCCAGTTTGCGGATCATACCGGCCCTGAGCATCAGCTGGTGGCTGATGATTTCGGCATCCGCCGGGGTCTCTTTCTGGGTTGCAATAAGGTAACGGCTTGCTTGCATAGTGGAATCCGTCGGCATTGATTGGAATGAGTGATCTGTCCGAAAGTCGGCTTTCAAAGGCCGGGAGTGCCCGCTATTGTACGGAGCGAATCAGGCAAGGTACAGAACGTACAGCAGTCAGTCGTCACAGATGGAGACCAGCGGATGAGTTTGACAGCACAGCAACTGAGCGATCTTATCCGGGCAGGTGTGCCCATGGCCGAAGACATCGGTTTTACCGTTGATGAGGCCGGTGAGGGTTTCGCAAAAACCAGGCTGGTATTTTCGGACCGTCAGATCAGGCCGGGCGGAACCCTGTCCGGTCCTGTCCAGATGACCCTGGCCGACGCTTCGATGTACGCTGCGGTGATGGCCACCATTGGCCAGGTCGAGATGGCGGTTACCAGTAATCTTTCCATCAACTTTCTGGAAAAACCGAGCGCCGGCGATCTGATTGCAGAGGCGGTCGTGTTGCGCCTGGGGCGGCGGATCGCTTTCTGCGAGGTTCGCCTGCTGTCGCCGGATCCTGAAACCGGTGAGGAAGTTCTGGTGGCCCATGTGACCGGCAGTTATTCGTTGCCCGGCAAGCGCTGAACAGCACCGCGGGAGGCCGGTGCGACCCGAGCAGCGGTTATCAGGACAGGTAGCCCAGCGGGAGCGACGTGCTGTCAATCACCCGCCTGAGCACGAAACTGCTGTGCACGCCGCTGACGCCCTGGATCCGGGTAATGCGGTTAAGCAGGAAATGATGGTAGTGATCCATATCGGGCACCACCACTTTTAGCATGTAGTCTGCATCCTGGCCGGTAATCAGATAGCACTCCTGAACTTCCGGGTAATCGCCCACCTTTGCCTCGAATTCGGCGAAGCGCTCGGGCGTATGACGGTCCATGCCAATCAGAATTATGGCGGTCAGCGACAACCCCAGTTTCTTGTGATCGAGAATCGTCACCTGCCGCAGGATGATGCCGGCTTCTTGCAGAGCCCGCACGCGACGGAGACAGGGTGAGGGCGACAGGCCGACCTTATCCGCCAGTTCCTGATTGGTCAGCGAACCGTCCTGCTGCAGCTGTTCCAGGATATTGCGATCAATTCTGTCAATTTTGACGAGTGATTGGCCGTTAGACGCCATATAACGCCACCTTTATTGGTTTATTGGCAATTTATCACTAATAAATAATCCTAAACTGACAAAATAGCAATCTTTTACCCCACTGAAAGGGTTATTCTGTCTTTTATAGACTGGTATAGAAATTTCTCGAAGCAGGGACTCGACATCATGGCTTTTGATCATCGCAAATACATTCCGTTCAAACCGGTTGCCAAAACCAACCGCCGCTGGCCCGATCAGGTGATTGAAAAGTCACCGCGCTGGTGCGCTGTGGATCTTCGGGATGGAAACCAGGCGCTGGTTAAACCCATGACCGTCGCCCAGAAGCAACGGATGTTTGATCTGCTGGTCAAGGTTGGTTTCAAGGAAATCGAGATCGGGTTTCCCGCCGCCAGCCAGCCGGATTTCGATTTCTGCCGCAAGCTGATCGAAGAAAACCGGATTCCGGATGATGTGAAAATTCAGGTACTGACCCAGGCACGTCCAGAGTTGATCGAGCGCACCTATAAGGCGCTTGAAGGCGCCAGGAAAGCGATTGTGCACGTTTACAACTCGACTTCCACGGTTCAGCGTGAGCAGGTGTTCGGTTTGGACCGGGAAGGTGTGAAGGAGATCGCGGTCAACGGAGCCCGGGTCGTGAAATCCATTGCGGAGAAGTACCCCGAAACCGAGTGGATCTTTCAGTATTCCCCGGAGAGTTTTACCGGCACGGAGCTGGACTACGCCGCCGAGGTGATTGATGCGGTCAATGATGTATGGCGTCCTGACCAGGGCCAGCCGGTGGTGATCAACCTGCCTGCGACGGTGGAAATGGCGACGCCGAACGTGTTTGCCGACCAGATTGAATGGATTAATGACCGGTTGCGCTACCGGGAGCACATCGCCATCAGCGTGCATACCCACAATGATCGCGGCTGCGCGGTGGCTGCGGCAGAGCTGGCGGTGATGGCCGGTGCCGACCGGGTTGAGGGCACGCTGATGGGCAACGGTGAGCGCACCGGCAATATGGATCTGGTGACCATGGCCATGAACCTGTACTCCCAGGGCGTCGATCCTATGCTGGACCTGTCCGGTATTGCCGAAATCACCGATGTGGTGGAAGCCTGCACCGAGATTTCCACCCATCCCCGCCATCCCTATGCGGGCGAACTGGTATTTACGGCGTTTTCTGGCAGTCACCAGGACGCGATCCGCAAGTGCCTGGCACAGCGGGAGGATAGCGATCTGTGGAACGTGGCCTATCTGCCCATCGATCCCCGCGATCTGGGCCGCCGGTATGAGGAAGTCGTGCGCATTAACAGCCAGTCCGGCAAGGGCGGCGTGGCCTACGTGCTGGAGCGGGACTACAACATCAGTCTGCCCCGCTGGCTGCAGATTGAATTCAGTAAGGTCGTTCAGCGCGAGGCTGAAACCAACGGCGGTGAGATCGATTCAATGACCATTCACCGTTTGTTTGAAAGCCGCTATCTGAAAGTCAGCAAGGCGTGGGAGCTGCGTTCCTACGACCTGCACCGGGATGACAATGGCGTTAATGCGACCGTCGCTATCGGTCCGGAAGAGAGCCCCACGACCATCAGAGGCCATGGACTGGGGGCGGTTGAAGCGGTTTCCGCGGCGCTTGAAACCCTGTTCGGGGTGTCGATTGCAGTGGAGGCTTACGATGAGTTTGCGCTGAGCGAGGGGACCAACGCCAAAGCGCTGGCCTGTATCCGGGTGACAACCAATGATGAGCACTGCAGTGCGGCGGCACTGGCCGAGGATACGACGTCGGCCACGCTGCAGGCGCTTTTCTCCGCGGTGTCGCAAGTGGTGGGAACCGACCCGTCAGACGTCGTCAGTCGTGGGATTAATGAAACGGATAGCGCCAGCGCATAGCAGCGTTAGTAGTGTTTTGCAGACACAGAAAAGCCGGCAATTGCCGGCTTTTCTGTTACCTATGCCCGTGAGGGGCATCCTGCGGAGACAGACGACATTCAGCCCGAATCAGACCGGTGTCACGTTCTCCGCCTGGGGACCTTTGGGTCCCTGGGTGACGGTGAACTGCACCTGCTGACCTTCTGTCAGCGTGCGGAACCCGCTGGCGTTGATTGCACTATAGTGAACGAATACGTCACTGCCACCGTCCTGAGCGATGAAGCCAAAGCCCTTGGACTCGTTAAACCACTTCACGTGGCCTGTTTTGGTATCTGACATTGATCTTTCCTGTATTCCTGCGATTTTCCCTCACGGGACTGTTTCTCTCAAGACAGTGGGGTACTCTCCCGAGACATTCAGGCTTTTTGGGGCCTGATTTCAGTATAGACCGAGTCTGCAACCCGTCAACGCCTTTTCGATCAGTTTCCGCGAAAAAATAACTATAATAAACAATCGCTTGCCATTCATCAGTGTCAGGTTTTCAGTTGTTCGCTTATCTCTTCAAGAATTGCCGGGTCGTCGATGGTGGTGGGGACCTTGTATTCCTCGCCGTCGGCAATTTGCCGTATCACCCGCCTGAGAATTTTTCCGGATCGGGTCTTGGGCAGTCGCGCAACCACCAGTGCACGGCGAAAGCAGGCGATGGCGCCAATTTTTTCCCGCATCATTTCGATCAGCTCTTCCTCCAGCTCATCATGGCCAATGGTTGCGCCGTTTTTAACCATGACCAGGCCGATGGGCACCTGGCCTTTCATCTCATCGTGGGCACCGACAACGCAGCACTCGGCGACGGCCGGATGGTTGGCGATGACCTCCTCCATTTCACCGGTAGACAGACGATGGCCGGCCACATTAATCACGTCGTCGGTCCGGCCCATAACGAAAATATAGCCGTCCTCGTCAATAAAACCGCCGTCACCGGAGGTGTAAAACCCGGAAATCGGTTCCAGATAGGTTTTCCGGAAGCGCTCGTCATCGCCCCACACCGTTGTCATGCAGCCCGGGGGTAGGGGCAGTCTGACGGCGATCTGGCCCTGTTCTCCGGAAGGCATCTGGCGGCCCTGGAAGTCGACTATCTGAACGTCAAAACCCGGGGACGGGACAGTGGCGGAGCCGGGCTTGGTGGTCATTGGCTCAAGCCCGATCGGGTTGCAGCAGATGGCCCAGCCGGTCTCTGTCTGCCACCAGTGATCCAGCACCGGCAGGCCGGTGTGATCCTTGAGCCACTCGTAGGTTGCCGGGTCCAGACGTTCCCCCGCGAGGAACAGCCTTTTCAGCGAGCTGATGTCGTATTTGCCCAGCAGGTCGGCTTCCGGGTCTTCTTTGCGCACGGCGCGGAATGCGGTTGGAGCGGTGAACAGAAAGTTTACCCTGTGATCCTGGACAACCCGCCAGAAGGCGCCTGCGTCCGGCGTTTTGACCGGCTTTCCTTCAAACAGAATGGTGGTGCAGCCGGCCAGCAGGGGCCCGTATACGATGTAGCTGTGACCAACCACCCAGCCAACGTCCGACGCCGCCCAGAAAACGTCACCGGGGCCGGCGTCGTAGACCAGTTCCATGCTGTACCGCAGGGCGACCGCGTGGCCGCCGTTGTCCCGTACAACCCCTTTGGGCTTGCCGGTGGTTCCGGAGGTGTAAAGAATGTAGAGCGGGTCGGTGGAAGCGACCGGCACGGGGCTGGCGGGCGTTGCATCTTTCACCAGGAATTGCCAGTCAATGTCCCGCCCCTCGGTCAACGCGGCCTCTACCTGGGGACGCTGATAGACCACGCAGAACTCGGGTTTGTGGGCAGCCTGCTCAATGGCCTTATCCACCAGCGGCTTGTATTCAATGAGTTTGTTTACTTCGATACCGCAGGAGGCGGTAACCACCGCCTTGGGTGAGGCATCGTCGATTCGAACGGCCAGTTCGCTGGCTGCAAACCCGCCGAACACAACCGAGTGAACGGCACCCAGCCGCGCGCACGCCAGCATGGCGATGACCGCCTGCGGGATCATCGGCATATAGATAATGACCCGGTCGCCCTTGGCAATGCCCCGGCTTTTCAGGGCACCGGCAAAAACAGCAACCTCGTGGGTCAGTTCGTCATAGGTGTAGGAAAGCTGGCTTCCGGTGACCGGTGAATCGTAGATAAGCGCGTTCTGCTGCCCTCGACCGGCGCGGATGTTGGCGTCCAGTGCGGCGTCGCAGGTGTTGATCGTACCGTCGGGGAACCATTGGCCATGGCCGTTATCGGTTGCACGCCAGATCGTGCCTGGCGGTTCTATCCAACTTACTCTGGCCGCTTTTTCCCGCCAGAAATCGTCGGGAGTGTCCATTGAACGCCTGAACTCTGCTTCATAACCCATGCGGCCCACCTTGCTTATTCCGTTTTTATCGTTCCCTGTCTCAACTTAAGTTGGTTTAAAAAACAGAGCCAGTAGACCATCGGCTAAGACCTGCGAGGGCCTCCTCTCACAGGCACGCGGGACAGGTCAGGAAAGGCCGGTTCCCGGGTCAGGACTGACGGCGGTGATCTGTGCCTCAATGCGGCCATTTGCGACCCGGGCGGTGATGTCATCACCGGGTTCCAGGGCCGTGGCGTCGCGGATAATGTTGCCCTGTGCGTCCTGAACAATCGCATAGCCACGGCCCAGTGTGGCCAGCGGGCTGACAAGGTTAAGGGATTGCGCCATGTGCTCCAGCCGACGATTATACCGGTCCAGTCGTTGACTGAAGGACGCGGCGAGGCGATTGTCGAGAGTCTTCAGGCTGTCCTCGCTGCTGGCCAGGCGGCGCGCAGGCGATTGCAAAGACAGACGCTGGGAGAGGTGGTTTGCCTGCGTGCCTGAACGCTCAAGCCTGCGGTAAATGGCTTTGCCCAGCCGCACATCCAGCTCGTCCATGCGCTGGGCCCTGTCCATCAGTGCCCGTCTGGGATCGCGCAGCCGCGCGCTCAGGTGCCTGAGTGAGGCTCCCATCCGGGTCAGCGCGCGACTGGCCGCTCCCGCAAGGCGCAGCTCTCCCTCCTGCAGCTGTTTGATCCAGGCGTTCTGGTCCGGTGAAATCTTTTCGGCTGCAGCTGACGGGGTTGGTGCTCTCAGGTCCGCGACAAAGTCTGCAATGGTCACATCGACTTCGTGGCCCACGGCGCTGACGGTGGGCAGGGCGGAAGCGGCGATTGCCCGGGCGACGGCTTCTTCATTGAAACACCACAGGTCTTCCAGAGAGCCACCACCGCGGCCGATAATCAGTAGGTCGGCAACCCCGTGGGTGTTAGCCGCCTCGATTGCGCGAACAATGTCGCTGGTTGCGGCCTTGCCCTGAACCGCCGTCGGGTAGAGGGTGACCGGAATTGCCGGGCACCGTCGGGCCAGCACGGTCAGAATGTCGTGAATCGCTGCTCCGGTCGCCGAGGTTACCACGCCAATATGGCGGGGCACCGCCGGTAGCGGCTTCTTTCTGCCCTGGTCAAAGAGGCCCTCCTGCTGCAGCCGGGCTTTCAGGGCCTCAAACGCCTGCTGCAGGGCTCCGGCGCCCGCAGGCTCAACCTGTTCGACGATGATCTGGAAGTCGCCCCGGTTTTCGTAGAGCGTCACTTTGCCGCGAATACGGACCTGATCACCCTCCTTGGGGATCTCTCGAACCCGCTGGTTGAAGCCGCGGAACATGGCGCAGCGAACCTGGCATTTCTTGTCCTTGAGGGAAAAATACCAGTGCCCGGACGAGGGTCGCGACAGCCCGGACAGCTCGCCTTCAACCCAGACCTGTAGAAAGCTTGCCTCCAGCAGGTGTTTGGCTTGATGGTTCAGTTCACTGACAGAAAGCGCCCTGGTCAAAAGAAAACTCCAGTGGAATGTATACGCATATGCCGAAAAGGAAAAAGCAAAAGTAGCGGAATTTCAGAAAGATGCAAATGGATGTTGTGATGCTGACGGTTTACTGTCATTGGCCGCGCATTTATAATAAATCGATTAAGAATTGTACTTTGCCGCTTTCCTTCCACTCCGGGTAAGAATCGGCATCGGAATTCTCCAATCTAGCATGTTCAAAAGGCGGATCCCAATGCTGCGAATTGCCGAAGAAGCCCTCACATTTGACGATGTTCTGCTGGTCCCCGGCCGCTCCGATGTCCTGCCGCATGAGGTGAACCTGCAGACCTGGCTGACCAGGGATATCAAACTGAATATTCCTTTGCTGTCGTCGGCGATGGACACCGTGACAGACGCAGACCTGGCCATTGCCATGGCGCAGGAAGGCGGAATCGGCATTATGCACAAGAGCATGTCGGTGGAGCAGCAGGCCGCTGAAGTGCGCAAAGTCAAGAAGTACGAAAGCGGCGTGGTGAAAGACCCGATCACCGTGACCCCGGACACCACGGTCCGGGAGCTGGTGGATATTACGACGGCGAATAAAATCTCCGGGCTGCCGGTGGTTGATGGGCGCGATCTGGTGGGAATTGTGACCGGCCGTGACATTCGTTTCGAGAGCCGTATGGATACCCTGGTTCGCGATATCATGACCGGCAAAGAGCGTTTGGTAACCGTCAAAGAAGGCGCCGATCTCGAAGACGTGAAAGAGCTCCTGCATCGCAACCGCATTGAGAAAGTGCTGGTTGTGAATGATAACTACGAGCTTCGCGGATTGATTACCGTCAAGGACATTCAGAAAGCCAAGGACTACCCGCTGGCCTGCAAAGACGATCAGGGTCGCCTGAGAGTGGGCGCAGCGGTCAGCACCGGCGGAGATACCGATGCCCGGGTTACTGCCCTGGTTGAGGCTGGCGTTGACGTTATCGTTGTCGATACCGCGCACGGACACTCCAAGGGCGTGATTGAGCGGGTGCGCTGGATCAAGCAAACCTATCCGGACGTGCAGGTTATCGGTGGTAATATTGCCACCGCAGCGGCGGCGCATGATCTGGCGGAGGCTGGCGCAGACGCCGTGAAAGTTGGTATTGGCCCCGGTTCAATCTGTACTACGCGGATTGTCGCGGGCATCGGGGTGCCGCAGATTACCGCGGTTTCCAATGTTGCGGCCGCGATGAAAGAGCGGGGCGTGCCGGTTATTGCAGACGGCGGCATCCGTTTCTCCGGTGATATCTCCAAAGCCATTGCAGCCGGCGCACACTGCGTGATGATCGGTAGCCTTCTGGCCGGTACCGATGAGGCTCCAGGTGAAGTGGAACTCTTCCAGGGGCGCAGTTACAAGGCCTATCGCGGTATGGGCTCGATTGGCGCCATGGGGCAGGGATCCGGCGATCGTTACTTTCAGGATGCCAGCAAGGGCATTGAGAAGCTGGTGCCCGAGGGCATCGAAGGTCGGGTCGCCTGCAAGGGTCCCATGCGCAACATCGTTCATCAGTTAATGGGCGGTCTGCGGGCCTCCATGGGCTATACCGGATGCGCCACCATGGAAGAAATGCGAACCAAACCCGAGTTCGTCCGGATCACCAACGCGGGGATGCGTGAAAGCCACGTACACGACGTCACCATCACCAAAGAAGCACCTAACTACCGCATCGGGTAATAGATTTTCATGGCTCACAATATTCACGACCACCGCATCCTGATTCTCGATTTCGGTTCCCAGTACACCCAGTTGATCGCACGCAGGGTTCGCGAAATCGGTGTTTATTGCGAGGTCAGGGCGTTTGATATCACGGATGAAGAGCTGACCGGGTTTGCACCCAAAGGCATTATCCTCGCTGGCGGGCCGGAATCGGTGACCGAACTGGGCGGACCGAGAGCGCCAGAGGGATTGTTTGATCGTGGCATCCCTGTGCTTGGAATCTGCTACGGCATGCAGACCATGGCCGAGCAGCTTGGTGGCCGGGTCGCAAGTTCTGAGAAGCGCGAATTCGGCTATGCACAGGTCAAGGTCAGAGCAGACGGGCCTCTGTTAAAAGATATTACCGATCACCTGACGGCCACTGGCGAGTCTCTGCTGGATGTGTGGATGAGCCACGGGGATAAAGTCGTTCAGATGCCTGACGGATTCGAACTACTTGCGTCCACCGAAAGCGCGCCCATTGCAGCCATGCAGCACACTGAACGCCACATGTACGGCGTACAGTTTCACCCCGAAGTGACCCACACGCTGCAGGGCAAGCGCATTCTTGAGCACTTCGTGCACAACATCTCGGGCTGCGAAGCGCTCTGGACGCCCGCGAAAATCGTAGACGATGCGGTCGAGCAAATCCGCAATCAGGTTGGTAAGGATAAGGTCCTGCTGGGTCTTTCCGGCGGCGTAGACAGCTCTGTGACGGCGGCGTTGCTGCACAAGGCAATCGGTGATCAGCTTACCTGTGTGTTCGTGGATAACGGCCTTTTGCGCCTGCACGAAGGTGATCAGGTGATGGATATGTTCGCCAGCAATATGGGTGTGAAGGTGATTCGGGTGGATGCCGAGGATCTTTTCCTGTCCAAGCTCAAGGGCGTGGATGACCCTGAAGCGAAACGCAAGATCATCGGCAACACCTTCATAGACGTGTTCGACAGCGAAGCGACGACTATCAAAGACGTCAACTGGCTGGCCCAGGGCACCATCTATCCGGATGTGATCGAGTCCGCCGCGTCCAAGACCGGCAAATCCCATGTGATAAAATCCCACCACAACGTGGGCGGCCTGCCCGAAACCATGAAGATGAAGCTGGTTGAGCCGCTGCGGGAACTGTTCAAGGACGAGGTCCGTCGTATCGGCCTGGAGCTTGGCCTGCCTTACGATATGGTCTATCGCCATCCGTTCCCTGGGCCCGGCCTGGGCGTGCGGATTCTGGGTGAAGTCAAAAAGGAATACGCCGATATTCTGCGTCGCGCCGACGCGATTTTTCTGGAAGAGCTGCACCGCGCCGACTTCTACCACAAAACCAGCCAGGCCTTTGCCGTCTTCCTGCCGGTGAAATCTGTTGGCGTGGTTGGCGATGCCCGTCGCTACGAATACGTGGTGGCCTTGCGAGCCGTCGAAACTATCGATTTCATGACCGCGCGCTGGGCCCGTCTTCCCTACGATTTGCTGGAAACGGTTTCAAACCGGATCATCAACGAAATCGAGGGTGTTTCGCGGGTGACTTACGACGTGTCTTCCAAGCCGCCCGCCACCATCGAGTGGGAATGATGGCGCGAGCGTGATGGCAAAGCAGCCAGCAGACTCCTCCGGGATCAGTTGCCAGAATTCCGCGCCTGTTCGCGCGCGGTATCAAGCAGGTTGGTCAGCGTCAGGAATTCAAACTGGCGCTTGGCGGTAATGGCGTAAAAACGTTCGGCCACGCCATCCAGTACGCAGTACTTTTCAAGAACGCCGCTGCGCAGCTCGTCCTGAACGACCACCTGTGGCACCACAGCCAGTGCGCCCGAATCCCGGGCGACCAGCCTGAGCATCGCCATGTCGTCTACCTCGGCATGGGGTTGCACCTCAATGTCACGCTCCTCACACCATAAATCAAACTGGCTGCGGATATCGCTGCTTGGTCCGGGTAATATCAGTGGGTGAGTCGTCAGATCCTGAGGAAAGCGGAACTGCTCCGCCTTTATACCCGGAGGTCCCACAATGCAGACACTCTGTTGGGCAATCTGCTGACAGCGCCAGGGTGTTGTCCGATCCGCTGAAACCGGACGATTGGACAGGATCAGGTCAAGCCGATACACCCGCAATTCTTCCAATAGTTCCTCCAGGCTTGCCGAGCGTATGATCAGTTTTATCTCAGCCTCGTCGATAACCGGGCGCAGAAAGTTCTCCTGAAAGTTTCGGGATAGGGTCGCGACTGAACCAATCCTTAACCGCTGTGAGCTGTGCAATTCGCCGCTGTCGGTCAGATCCAGCAGTTCGCTGCCCAGCCTGAAAATGCTCTCGGCGTATTCCAGTACCACGTGGCCGACTTCCGTCAGTCGCAAAGAGCGACCCTCACGGCTGAACAGGGCGTATCCCAGCTGATCCTGCAGTTGGCGAATCTGAGAGGACAGGGCGGATTGCGACACGTTCAACTGTTGTGCCGCCCGAGTCAGGTTGCCTTCCTTTGCCACGCTCCAGAAGTAGTGAAGATGATGATAATTAAGGTGCTTCATTAAAACGTTCGCTTTTTAAGAACGGTATGTGCCATACAATATATTATACATAACAAAAAGGATGCGCCATCATTTCTCCCGTTCCACAGATTTTCATCATGGTTAACCCGGGAGGGGAGAAATGAACATCAGCGGCGGCTGGGTCTTGCCGGCAATCTACGCAATTGGAAGTCTCTGGGTGCTCCGCCACTCAGGTCCGCATTGGCGAGCTGCCAGAACCACGGCTGTTCTGGCCCTGATTGCAACTGCTTGTGTCGCCACGGTGACTCTGATCTGGGCCCAGATTGAACCCATTGCCTCGGATCCTGTGGGGCTGATTTGTGCCGTTCTGGTCGCGACCCTGGGCTGGGTTATCATTCAGTACAGCGCCCGCTATCTTGAGGGTGAGCCGGGGCAGGCGGGGTTTGTGCGGGCCATGCTGTTTACGCTCATGGCCGTGGGCGTTCTGGTTGTCAGCGGTAACCTGCTGGTCATTGCGCTGGCCTGGACCGGCACCAGTCTGGGGCTGCATCATTTGCTGACGTTTTACCGCCACCGCAAGACGGCCCAGGTTGTCGCCCATAAAAAGTTTCTGGTCAGCCGCCTGGCGGAAGTGTGCCTGGCTTTTGCACTGGCTCTGGTTTATCACGCCACCGGCACTTTGTCGCTGGATGGCCTGAACAGCTACCTTGCGGATGTCGGCGCGCTACCTGCCTCTCTGCACGTCGCCGCCGTGTTTTTCGCTCTGGCCGCCATCCTGAAGACCGCGCAGTTGCCCCTTCACGGATGGCTTATTCAGGTTATGGAAGCGCCCACGCCGGTTTCCGCTCTATTACATGCCGGGGTGGTAAACATTGGCGGATTTGTGCTGATTCGGCTTGCGGAGCTCCTGTCTCTGGCGCCGGTTGCCCAGGCGTTACTGGTGCTGGTAGGCACCAGCACGGCCGTGCTGGCAGGGCTGGTGATGCTTACGCGGGTCAGCATCAAGGTGCGGCTGGCATGGTCAACCTGCGCCCAGATGGGGTTCATGCTGATGGAGATAGGCCTCGGGCTTTATGCTCTGGCGCTGCTCCATCTCGTTGCCCATTCACTGTATAAAGCCCACGCCTTCCTGTTCTCTGGCGACACGGTCAACCACGTCCGCAGAAACGGCTTGCTGGACCCGGCCGGAGCCTGCCGGTCTATGTTTCGTTACCTGGCTGCGGTCCCGGTCAGCGCTGGACTGGTGGCGTTGAGCCTTATGGCCTGGCAGTCATTCCTGCCAGGGATGGGCATTCCCATCGTCGCGCTTTTCATTCTCGCTCTGGGGTTGTCGTCCCTGATCTGGTCGGAGCATGGGATGGCTGCGCGTCCATTGCTGCAGGCGGTGTTGTCGGCCCTGATATTAATCCAGCTTTATATGATCTGGCATCTTCTGTTCGCAGAACTGGTTCCGGAGCCGCAGATGGGTATTGGATGGCTTGCTGTCTGGGTCATGGTCTGTTTCGGCGGGTTTTACTTCTGCCAGGTCTGGCTGCGCCTGCATCCGCAGGGGCGGTTTTCAAGAGCTGTTTATCCCTGGGTCTATGCCGGTTTCTATCTTGACGAAACCTTCACCCGGCTGACGTTCAGGGTCTGGCCCGTGCGGTTCAGCCCGGTTCAGGCTCAGACTCTGACCAACCGCTACGCCATTCCAAAAGGACAGATGCCATGAGCGCGCCTGCAGTAGAACAAGCACAAAGCCCAACCGTCAGCTCGGCTCTGGCCGGGGCGATCGAGACGGCAACGCGCAGCATTGCGCCATCCTGGCCACTCGACCGGCTGATTGCTGTCAATCCCTACTGGGGGCAGGTTCAGGAGCCCTTCCAGAAGGCCGCCTATACTCAGGCCCGGCTCGCCGGTTCCTCAATGACCATGTCCCTGGCTTATTATCGTGATGCATGGAACCGTGAGGAGATCCGTCCTGAGGATCTCGAGAAAGCGATTTCGGAAAGCCACGTTGATGCCACGTCCACGCAACTGATCAGGGCGCTGGACGATGAGCCGCCCTGGCCAAAGCCGCTTCCGCTGCTCAGTGATCAGATTGACGGCCGCCGGGATCTGCACACCCATCCATCCTGGTTCGATACCATCAAGCATGAGATCTCGCAGTTTTGCGCGGCCTATTTTGACCGTCAGCAGGCTGACTGGCATCCGGAACGATCCGCTTCGCTCTTCGCAAGCTGGCGCCAGACCATCAGCCAGGACCACGGTATCCGGCTGCTGATGGGCGCGCCCGACGTCGCGCCGCGCGCCAGACGGCTGGCCGATACGCCAGTCGCGCAGATTTCAGCCTCTCTTGCCGGGCTGGGTGTTCCCGAGGATGAATGGGCGCGCTTCCTGCACTCGGTGATTCTAAGAATCGGAGGGTGGGCGTCGTGGTGTGCCTACCTGCGCTGGCAGGAACAGTTGCATGGCCGGGACGATGACACACTGGTGGATCTCCTTGCCATTCGCCTCAGTTGGGAAACCCTGCTGGATGACGGAGAGCGCGGGCCGGGAACTGTCTGGGCTGCCTGGAATTCTGACTGGCGGAACCATAATCAGCGTCAGGATGACTTTTCCCTGCGGACTCACCTGATCTGGCAACGGGCTCAGGAAATCAGCTATCAGCGTGGTCTGATTGCATCGCTGACGTCCGCTGTTCCACAACCGGTCGCGGCGTCACCCGATGTTCAGGCCGCCTTCTGTATTGATGTGCGCTCCGAAGTATTCCGTCGCCACTTTGAAGCCCAGTCCGCCAGGCTTGAGACCCTCGGCTTTGCCGGCTTCTTCGGCTTGCCTATCAGCTACGCGCCACTGGGCACCCATGGCGCGCGGCCCCAGCTGCCAGGACTGCTTGCGCCGAGCCTTCATATCACCGACAGCTCTGGCGACAGTGATCAGGACGCCAGCATTGCCAGCGAGAGAGTGGAGCGGCTCAGCGCGAGAATTGATTGGCAGACCTTCCAGGCTACGCCGCTTTCCACCTTCAGTCTGGTTGAAACTCTGGGTCTGGGCTACCTGACCAAGCTTGTCCGTCGCAGCCTGCCTGGTTCAGGCGAACGGGTATCTGAGGCGAGTACCGGGCTCAGCAACAGGCAGGCCCAGAGGATAAAGCCCACGCTGGACGTGTCCGCAGCCGGGGGCCGTGAAGGCCGGGCGGGAATCGCCGCAAAGGTGCTTGACAGCATGGGCTTCGGCAACCGGTTTGCACGTCTGGTCCTGTTGATTGGCCATGGCAGCCAGACCACCAACAACCCCCATCAGGCCGGCCTTGATTGCGGTGCATGCTCGGGCCAGACAGGCGAGGTCAATGCCCGGGCGCTTGCGGGCCTGCTGAACTGTTCTGACGTGCGGAAAGATCTTTATCAACACAACATCCAGATTCCTGATGACACCCTGTTTATTGCGGGCCTGCACAATACGACCACGGACGACGTCCGGCTGTTTGATCTGGACGCGCTGCCAGTCAGCCATGAGCCGGATATAAAGCGGGTCCGGCAACAACTGGAGGCGGCTGGCTCATCCGGCCGGGCGGAGAGAGCGCTGATATTGAGGATTGAGAAACCCGACCACGATCCTGCATCGCTCCATCGCCAGATGAAAAAACGTGCCGATGACTGGGCGCAAACCAGACCAGAGTGGGGACTGGCCAACAACGCGGCATTCATTGTGGCCCCGCGAAGCACAACCCGGGCCATCAATCTGGGGGGCCGGGCGTTTCTTCACGATTATGACTATCACCAGGACAGTGACGGCAGCCTTCTGGAACAGATCATGACGGCTCCCATGCTCGTGACCAACTGGATCAACATGCAATATTTTGCCTCGACGGTGGACAACAAGCGCTACGGAAGTGGCAACAAGACGCTGCATAACGTTGTCGGCGGCCGCATCGGTGTTTTCGAGGGTAATGGTGGTGACCTGCGAATCGGATTGCCCTGGCAGTCCCTCCATGACGGTCAGCAATGGCGGCATACTCCCCTGCGCCTGACGGTGGTCATCGAGGCGCCTGCTGAATCAATAACAGCCGTTATCGAACGGCATGAGATCGTCCGGCAGCTGGTCGAGAACCAGTGGCTATACCTGATGCGCCTGGAAGACGGACTCATGGAAGTCTATCGGGACGGGCAGTGGCATAGCTTGCAGGACTGAAGATCATCAGGACAAAACCAAGTTCACCTGGAGGCGAAGGCAATGACACTAAAAACAGAAACCCGCGATTACAAGTTGATCAGTGGCGTATTCAGCCCGGAGGACGCGCAACAGGTGCTGTTGAGCCTGATTGATTTCAAGATCCGTTTCCATCGGCTGAAAAACTGGAGTCAGGAAGAACGCACTGGCACAACAGACATCTCAGCTGAGCTGCGTATTGCCGAGTTGACGCGCACCAAAGCAGAACTGAGCGCGCTGATAGAGCAGGTCATGGAAAGCGACCAACAACTGTCTGTTAATTGCGATATTTCAATCAATCTGGCGCCATCCGTTGAGATGTGATCTGGCGGGCATCAATGATATATTGCAGCGGTTTCAGACCACCACGGTATTTGGATAATGGAACCCGACGAAACGGATCGTTTCTGGATGATGAGGGCGCTTCAGCTTGCAGCGCTTGCCCGGGACGCGGGCGAGGTTCCGGTCGGTGCCGTCGTGGTGTCCGAGGGTAAAGAGATCGGCTCGGGCTTCAACGCGCCAATTTCGGGCTGCGATCCCACGGCCCATGCGGAAATTCAGGCCCTGCGCAGTGCGGCCAGACGGGTCGGAAACTATCGGTTGCCGGAGGCAACGCTTTACGTCACGCTTGAACCCTGCACCATGTGTGTGGGGGCAATTGTTCACAGCCGCATTACCCGACTGGTTTACGGCGCGATCGAGCCCAAAGCTGGCGCGGTGGAATCAGCCCGTCAGACGCTCCAGGATGAACATTTTAACTGGCAGGTTGCTGCGACCGGCGGAGTATTAGCTGCTGAGTGCAGCGCTGTCATTCAGCGGTTTTTTGCGGGCAGGCGGGAAGCTCATCGTTTGCGCAAACAGGCTTTATCAGGGAAGGAGCAGTCACAGTCATGAAAGTACTGGTCACCGGCGGTGCCGGGTATATCGGCAGCCATGTGGTTCGTCAGCTGGGTGAAGCTGGCCACGACGTGGTGATTTTTGACAACCTGTCTACCGGTTATCGCTGGGCCGTTACCTGCGGCGAGCTGGTGGTTGGCGATATTGCCGATGAAGCGGCATTGGAACAGGTTTTCCAGGATCATGCTTTTGAAGCGGTACTTCATTTCGCGGCCAATATTGTGGTGCCGGAATCCGTTGAAAACCCCCTGAAGTACTACGGCAACAACACACGCAATACCCTCAATCTTTTGAAAGCAATCGAGAAACACCGGATTCCGCGGATGGTGTTTTCGTCTACGGCGGCTGTCTATGGCATGCCCGAGCAGACGGTTCTGACGGAAGATCTGCCACTGGCGCCCATTAACCCTTACGGCGCATCAAAAATGATGAGCGAGCGGATGATTATGGATCTGGCGGCCGCCAGCTCACTCAACTACGTTATTCTGCGCTACTTCAACGTGGCAGGGGCCAACCCCCAGGGGCTTCTCGGGCAGGCGACGCCGGAAGCGACCCATCTGATCAAGGTGGCCTGTGAGTGCGTTACCGGAAAGCGCGATGGCATGAGCATTTTCGGCACCGACTACGACACCCGCGACGGTACCTGTGTCCGCGATTACATCCACGTAGAGGATCTGGCGAAAGCCCACGTTATGGCCCTGGATTACATGGCCGGGGGCGGCGAATCACGTGTGCTTAACTGCGGTTATGGCCGTGGTTTTACGGTTCGCGAGGTCATCGATATGGTGAAGCATCAGTCGGGCGAGGATTTCAGCGTTACCGAGACCGGCCGCCGGGCAGGGGACCCTGCTGCGCTGATGGCGGATAACACCCGTATTCGTGAGGTGCTGGGCTGGCATCCGGATTTTGACGATCTGGCCACCATCGTTTCAACGGCGCTGAGCTGGGAAAGAATCTGGCTGGAAAAGCAGAACCAGTAACGCCATACCGTTTTTTTGAATATGAAACTTTTTGAACAATCGGGATTTTAGGGATGAAGATTACAATATTTGGTACCGGTTATGTGGGCCTGGTAACCGGCGCCTGTCTGGCGGACGTTGGCCACCATGTTCTATGCATGGATGTGGATCGGCGAAAAATCGAAAAGCTGGAGAACGGACAGATTCCGATCTACGAACCTGGCCTGGAATCGATCGTAAAGCACACGGTTGAAGCCGGGCGCCTGGCCTTTACCACCGATACCGAAAAGGCCGTGGCTCATGGCACGCTGCAGTTCATTGCCGTAGGTACACCACCAGACGAAGACGGTTCGGCAGATCTTCAGTACGTGACCGCTGTTGCGCGCTCGATTGGTCAATACATGGACGATTACAAGGTTGTCGTGGATAAATCCACAGTGCCCGTGGGAACCGGCGACCGGGTAAAAGCCGCCGTGCGTGGCGAGCTGGACAAGCGGGGTCTCGAGCTTGAGTTTGATGTGGTCTCCAACCCGGAATTTCTGAAGGAAGGCGCGGCGATCAACGACTTTATGAAGCCGGATCGGATTATCATTGGCACCGACAGCGACCGCGCCATGGAAATCCTGCGTGAAGTCTACTATCCGTTCAACCGCAGCCACGACCGTATGATCTTCATGGATATCCGGTCTGCAGAGCTGACCAAGTACGCGGCCAACTCCATGCTGGCGACCAAAATCAGCTTCATGAATGAAATCGCCAATCTGGCAGAGCGCCTGGGTGCCGACATTGAAAATGTGCGCCGGGGTATTGGTTCAGACCCTCGCATCGGTTACCACTTCATTTACCCTGGCTGCGGCTACGGTGGTTCCTGTTTTCCCAAGGACGTTCAGGCGTTGACCCGCACCGCACGGGACTGTGACTACGACAGTCGGTTATTGAATGCCGTGGAAGCGGTCAATAACGCCCAGAAGTACGTGCTGTTCGACAAGATCAGCCATTTCTTCAATGGCGACCTGACGGGTAAGGTCATTGCACTCTGGGGGCTGGCATTCAAACCCAACACCGACGATATGCGCGAGGCGTCGTCCAGAACGCTGATGCAGGAACTCTGGAAGGCCGGGGCAAGCGTACAGGCGTTTGACCCGGAGGCCATGGAAGAAACCCAGCGCATTTTCGGCGACCAACCGGGTCTGACCCTCTGCGGAACCAAAGAGCAGGCAATCAAGGGTGCGGATGTTCTGGCCATCTGCACCGAGTGGAAGGAATTCCGCTCTCCGGATTTTGAAGCAATTGCTTCGGCCCTGAGCGGGAAAGCGGTCTTTGATGGTCGCAACCTTTACGAGCCGGAAATGCTGCAGCGTCACGGCATGACCTACTATGCCATTGGCCGCGGCAAAAACCAGTTTCACGGCAACTGATATGACGGACACCCGGTCATTTACATTGCATCCGAGGCTGGCGGCAGACACGGTCTCACTCGGTGAAAGCCAGCTCTGTGAAGTGCGGCTGATGAACGACAGCCACTGGCCCTGGGTGCTGCTGTTGCCCAGAGTGCCGGACATCCGGGAAATCTACCAGTTGCCGAAGGCTCAGCAGCTTCGGTTAGCCGAAGAGTCTGCAGTGCTGGGTGAGGGTCTGATGAAAGCGTTTGCAGGCGACAAGCTGAACGTCGCCGCACTGGGGAATATGGTGCCTCAACTGCACTTGCACCATATTGTGCGCTTCGAGGGAGATCCTGCCTGGCCTGGCCCGGTATGGGGAAAGATGACGCCCACACCCTACACCGAGCAGGCTATTGCCGATATCTCTGCCCGGCTCCAACCGACGCTGGATTTGCTGAAATAGTCGGGGTTACAGGGTCCCGCGGTCCGCAATGGCACGGGAACCCACCAGAATGATTCTGAGTTCAGTTTTCAGTTTTTCCTTGAGTAGCGCCTTCTGGACGCGGGACGCGTCCAGCGCCTCCGCGCCCTGGTTGAACACAAGTGTGACCATGGCTTCGGCCACCAGTTTCGGGCTGAATAGCGGCTTGTTTTGTTCGTCTGCGATTCGTCTCAGATCCGCTTCCAGTTCGGTCACAAAGTGATCAATTTCCGCCTTGATGGCCGTCCTGAATGCGTCTGAAACGCCGGTGCTTTCCCGCAGCATCAGTCGGAACAGGTCGGAGTTATTGCCCAGATATTCCATGAACGTGTCGACTGATGTGCTGATGGCACTGCCGTCCCGGGCTATCCGCTTGCGGGCGTGACGCATCGGTTGCCGCAGGGCGACGCCGCCCTCATCGACAAGCGCAAGCCCGAGCTCATCCAGTTCGGCAAAGTGGCGATAAAAAGACGTTGGCGCAATACCCGCTTCACGGGCGACTTCCCGCAAGCTCAGGCTGCCAAAGCCGCGATCGGCACTCAGCTGGCCAAGGGCAGCGTCCATCAGGGCGCGCCTGGTGCGCAGTTTCTGCTCGGCTCTTGTTGACAAATCCGGACTCCAGCGGCAGTGAAAGCATCGTATTCTAGCCATCAATTGTTTTACCGTCACCCGCGGCGACGAGACCCTGATTTTCACTGTCATTGTGTTTATAATGGCGCACTTTTCGCACACATCAGAAACTATTCGCACACAACAGACATAACGGGAACCGGTATGCGCAGTCACTATTGCGGTGGGATCAACGAATCCCACATTGATCAGGAAGTCACACTTTGCGGTTGGGTGCATCGTCGCCGGGATCATGGCGGGGTTATCTTCCTGGATCTCCGTGATCGGGACGGATTGTCTCAGGTGGTGATTGATCCGGATACCCCCGAGAGCTTTGCCCTGGCAGAGAAGGTTCGCAGTGAATTCGTCATCCAGATTACCGGCCGTGTGCGCCGTCGTCCCGCCGGCACTGAAAACAGCAACATGTCCACTGGACAGGTGGAAGTGCTGGGTAAGCAGCTTGCCATTCTGAACGCTGCTGCAACCCCGCCTTTCCCGCTGGATGAACACGTAGACGTGGGCGAGGACGTCCGGCTGAAATACCGTTTTGTGGACCTTCGGCGCCCGGAAATGATCAATCGTTTGCGCTTCCGTTCACGGGTCACCAGCTACGTGCGCAACTTTCTGGACAGCAACGGGTTCATGGACGTGGAAACCCCTATCCTGACCCGCGCAACGCCGGAAGGCGCACGGGACTATCTGGTTCCCAGCAGAACCCATGAAGGCTCGTTCTTCGCGCTTCCGCAATCGCCGCAGCTGTTCAAGCAGTTGCTGATGGTGTCGGGCATCGACCGCTACTACCAGATTGCCAAGTGCTTCCGTGATGAAGATCTGCGTGCCGATCGCCAGCCGGAGTTCACCCAGATCGATATCGAGGCCTCGTTCGTGGATGAAGAGACCCTGATGTCACTGAGCGAAGACATGACCCGCTCGCTGTTCCGGGATGTGATGCAGGTGGACCTGCCCGAGTTTCCCCGTATGCCGTATGCCGAAGCCATGCAGCGTTATGGCAGCGACAAGCCGGACCTGCGCATTCCTCTGGAGCTGGTTGACGTGGGCGATCTGGTTGCCGGTGTGGACTTCAAGGTATTTGCCGGCCCCGCCAACGATCCAAAGGGCCGTGTGGCGGCGCTACGTGTCCCGAAAGGCGGCGAGCTGACCCGCAAACAGATCGACGAGTACACCAAGTTTGTAGGCATCTACGGTGCCAAAGGTCTGGCCTACATCAAGGTCAATGATGTGTCCAAAGGCGTTGAAGGCCTGCAATCGCCGATTATCAAATTCCTGGGTGACGATGTGGCTCAGGCGGTCATCGAGCGAGTGGCGGCGGAAGACGGCGATATCGTTTTCTTCGGTGCGGACAAGACTAACACCGTCAACGAAGCCCTGGGCGCACTGCGTATCAAAGTGGGTCATGACATGAAGCTGCTGACCTCCGAGTGGGCGCCACTCTGGGTTGTGGACTTCCCGATGTTCGAGGAAACTGCCGACGGTGGCCTGACTGCGATTCACCATCCGTTCACCGCGCCGTCCTGCTCGCTGGCAGAACTGGCCGCCTCACCGGCCACGGCCCTGTCCCGGGCTTATGACATGGTGCTGAACGGTACCGAGCTGGGTGGTGGTTCCATTCGTATCCACGACGAATCAACCCAAGAAGGCGTATTCCGGGCCCTTGGCATCGGTCATGAAGAGGCCCGTGAAAAATTCGGCTTCCTGCTGGATGCTCTTAAATACGGTTGCCCTCCCCATGGCGGACTGGCCTTTGGCCTGGACCGCCTGATCATGTTAATGACCGGTGCAAGCTCCATCCGCGATGTGATTGCCTTTCCAAAAACCCAGAGCGCCACCTGCCTGATGACCCAGGCGCCGGGGGAAGTGACCGACAAACAGTTGAAAGAGCTTCACATCCGCCGGCGCAAACCGGCTGGCAAGGCGGCAGAGCAGACGTCAGAACAGGAATAGCGATGTGCCGATAATCCTGGGGGTGGACCCCGGTTCCCGGATAACCGGCTATGGCCTGATCCGGGTTGACGGGCGGGACATGGAATATCTGGACAGCGGCTGCATCCGGGTGGGGGAAAAACCCATGGCGGAGCGCCTGCAGACCATCTTCCATAGCCTGGCAACGCTGATTGGCGAATACCGCCCCGAGGAATTTGCCATCGAACAGGTGTTCATGGCCCGCAATCCGGATTCGGCCCTGAAACTGGGCCAGGCCCGCGGCGCGGCCATCGTCAGCGCCGCCAACAGCGGTCTTGCGGTCCACGAGTATTCCGCGCGGCAGGTGAAGCAGGCGGTGGTCGGCAAGGGCGGCGCCGACAAATCCCAGGTCCAACACATGGTGCAGGTGCTTCTGGCCCTGTCCCGCAAACCCCAGGCGGATGCCGCTGACGCTTTGGCCATTGCCCTGTGCCATGCCCATATGAGCCAGAGTATCAATCGTTTGGCGGGCAGTGGTGGAAAGGTTCGTAGCGGGCGTGTTCGGCGTTAACGCCAAACGTTCGGAAAGCGAGGGGGCAGGTCTTTCCAGAAGCGTGCGGAGCCATGGATGGCGGAGCCCGAGCGTACAGGGATGTATTTACAGCGTATTCTGGAAAGACCTGCCCGCTTGCTTTGTGCACGGAGTCTGGCTCCAGATGGTTTCAGTGATCGGGAGAAAAAAACCGTGATTGGTCGTATTCGAGGAACTCTGGTTGAGAAATCACCAGGACAGGCGTTGGTGGAATGCGCCGGGCTGGGGTACGAGGTCGATATTCCCTTGACGACTTTTTTTAACATGCCGGAACCTGGCGAGGAAGTGGTCTTGCACACCCATTTTGCCGTTCGCGAAGACCATCAGAGCCTGTTTGGTTTCTCTTCGCGATTTGACCGGGACCTTTTCCGACAGCTAATCAAGGTCAATGGCGTCGGGCCGAAAATGGCCGTGGGTATTCTTTCCGGGCTGGATGCCAATCAGTTTATCCGCTGCGTGGAAGCGCGGGATATCAATTCGCTGGTGAAGCTTCCGGGCGTCGGTAAGAAAACGGCCGAACGCCTGCTGATCGAAATGGCGGACCGGATTGGCCAGCTAGAAGGGCAGTTCATGCCCGCCTTCGGCGGCGTTTCTGCCGATCCGGCGGTTGAACCCCGCAAACCCGCTGGCCATGCGCCGATTGAGGAAGCGGAGTCCGCGCTGATTTCCCTGGGCTACAAACCCCAGGAAGCGACCAAGGCCATCAGCAAGATTGCCAAAGAAGGTATGTCCAGCCAGGAACTTATCCGGCTGGCATTGCGTGCCATGATTCCGGCAAACTGAGGGTTAGTGATTTATGCTCAAAAATCGCAAAGTAAGCAAGCAGGCCTTTCCAGAACCGTCCGTAGCCATGGGTGGAGTGCGAAGCACTTCACGGGCAAGCCAGGGATGGCTTGCCCTGGACCTTTGGCGCGACGCAGGAGCAATAAGTGCCAAAGGGCGGAGGCCGAGCGTACATGGACGTATTTACAGCGTGTTCTGGAAAGGCCTGCTTGCTTACGGTCACCCCGAGCTAGCATGTAGAGAGCGTAACGTGACAGTAAACCCGGTGTTCGTAGAATTGCGGTAAGATGTTGATTCAACCCAGCGAGTGAGCCAATGATTGAGTCGGATCGCCTGATTACATCCAGGGCGGGGCAGTACGAAGAAGTTCAGGACAGGGCCATCCGTCCCGGCGTGCTGGCGGATTATGTCGGCCAGCCTGCGGTTCGGGAGCAGATGGATATTTTCATCTCCGCGGCCCGTGGCCGCGAGGAAGCGCTGGACCATGTGCTGATTTTCGGCCCGCCCGGGCTGGGCAAGACCACCCTGGCCAACATCATTGCCAACGAAATGGGCGTGTCCATCAAGACCACCTCCGGGCCGGTGATGGAAAAAGCCGGGGATCTTGCTGCCATGCTGACCAATCTCGAAGAAGGCGATGTGCTGTTTATCGATGAAATCCATCGACTCAGTGCCGCCGTCGAGGAAGTGCTTTACCCCGCCATGGAAGATTACCAGCTGGACATCATGATCGGTGAAGGCCCCGCCGCCCGGTCGATCAAGCTTGACCTGCCGCCTTTCACTCTGGTGGGCGCAACCACCCGCGCCGGTCTGCTGACATCGCCATTGCGGGACCGGTTTGGCATCGTCCAGCGGCTCGAGTTTTACAACACTGAAGATCTGACCAGCATCATTCTGCGCTCAGCGCGTCTGTCCTCGGTCATGATTGACCAGGGTGGCGCGTTCGAGATTGCCCGCCGTTCCCGCGGCACGCCGCGTATTGCCAACCGCCTGTTGCGCCGCGTGCGGGATTTTGCGGAAGTGAAAGCCGACGGCAAGATCAGCGAGTCTATTGCCGATCAGGCCCTGAACATGCTGAAGGTGGACGCTCAGGGATTCGACCATATGGACCGGCGGTTGCTGCTGGCCATGATCGAGAAGTTCGACGGGGGTCCAGTGGGCGTTGAGAGCCTGGCAGCGGCCATCAGTGAAGAGCGGGGCACCATTGAGGACGTGCTCGAGCCCTTTCTGATCCAGCAGGGTTTTATGGTGCGCACACCCAGGGGGCGAATGGTGACGTCCAATGCCTATCTGCATTTCGGGGTGACCCCGGCCAGTGAAAGGGCGGCAAACCCAGAGCGGGAGGATCTTTTTGACTGAGTCAGCTCCTTCCGCATTTTCACTGCCGCTGCGTGTTTACATCGAAGATACCGACGCCGGTGGCATTGTCTACCACGCCAAGTACCTTCACTACATGGAACGAGCCCGCACCGAATGGGTGCGCAGTTTTGGTGTAGGGTTACGGGACGGACTGAGTGACAACATCAGCTACGTGGTTCAGAAGCTGTCGATACATTACGGTGTGCCGGCAAAGCTTGATGACCAGTTGAGCGTCACCACGGAGCCTGTGGGCCACGGACGGGTATGGATGGATTTCCGGCAGCGGGTGATCAGGGTTTCTGACCGCAAAGAACTGGCCGCCGCCGATGTGCGGGTTGCCTGTATCGCCCTGGATTCCGGGCGACCGCGTCGGTTGCCGCCTGCCATGGCGGAGCTGCTTGCGCAAAACCAGACACCGGTTTAACGACCTGAACTTATAAAGATCAAAGAACAAGGAGCTAAAGGTGGATTCAGAACTTTCGGTCTGGTACCTCATCGCGAATGCCGGCGTGCTGGTTCAGCTGGTCATGCTATTGCTGGCACTGGCGTCCGTGGTTTCCTGGGCACTGATTTTTCAGCGTGTGCAGGTGCTCAGAAAAGCCCGGAAGGCGCAAAACGCGTTTGAAGAGCGGTTCTGGTCCGGTATGGATCTGGGCCAGCTCTACCGGGATGTGACCGCTAACCCGACGCCTTTTTCCGGAATGGAGTCGCTGTTCCGCTCGGGCTTCAAGGAGTTCTCCCGCCTGCGGCAGCAGAGCCGGGACGCCGATGCGGTGATGGAGGGCACCCAGCGCGCCATGAGGGTTGCTTTCTCCCGTGAGCAGGAAAGGCTGGAAGCCCACCTGCCGTTCCTGGCAACGGTAGGTTCTACCAGTCCTTATGTCGGTCTGTTTGGCACCGTCTGGGGCATTATGAATTCCTTCCGGGGGCTGGCCCAGGCACAGCAGGCTACCCTGGCGACAGTGGCCCCCGGTATTTCTGAAGCACTGATCGCCACCGCCATGGGCCTTTTTGCCGCGATTCCAGCGGTGATCGCCTACAACCGTTTCTCGGCCCTGTCGGATGCGCTGCTGAAGAATTACGAAACCTTTGCGGATGAATTTTCCAGCATTCTGCACCGCCGGGTACATAACAGTTCTGAGGAGTAACGGCCTATGAAAGGCATGGGAATGATGCCGCCCCGGCAGCGCAAACCAATGTCGGAAATCAACGTAGTACCCTACATCGACGTGATGCTGGTACTGTTGGTGATTTTCATGGTGACGGCGCCAATGCTGACCCAGGGCGTCAAGGTCGACCTGCCGGAGACAACGTCGGAACCGATCCAGTCAGACAAGAATGTGGAATCCATTGTGGTGTCGGTTGACAGCAACGGCGCCTATTTCATGGAAGTGGGTGGCGACAGCAGCCAGCCGATGGCGCTGGAACAGGTACGCGACCGGGTGTCGAAAATCCTGACCCAGCGTACCGACCGGGAAGTACTGGTGCGCGGGGATGAGAACGTCGGCTATGGCATTGTGGTGCGGTTGATGGCGCAGCTTCAGGCTGCCGGTGCTTCCAATGTTGGCCTGATTACAGACGCCCCCATGGATAAAGAGTAAATCGTGATTGGTCATGAACGGGACACCGGAGACAAAGCCCAGGCGCCCTGGAAGTCGCCTGTTGCCCTGTCTGTGTTCCTCCACGGGCTGATTCTGGTGGTGGCGCTGGCGGGCTGGTCCTGGACGTCGCCGGACAATCCGCCACCCCCGAGTATATCTGCGCGGCTGGTTACCCTTGCGGAACCTGAGCCCAGCCCGGTTGTCGATACCGTTGACGAACCGGATCGGGATCAACAACGCCAGAAGGCCCAGGAAGAAGAGCAGCGCCGTCAGGAACAGGAGGCGGAGCGTCGGCGCCAAGAAGAGGCGCGCGCCGAAGAGGCTCGCCAGCTTCAGCAGCAGAAAGAACAGGAGCGCAAGGAGCAGGCTGAAGCCGAGCGGGAACGCGAACAGCAGCGAATCAGGGAGCAGCAGGCAGCGAAAGAGAAAGCCGAGGCCGAAGCTAAAGAACGTGCGCGGCAGAAAGCGGAGGCAGAGCGCCGTGAACAGGAAGCGGCCAGACAGGCCGCCGAAGAGAAGCGGCGCGCCGAGGAAGAACAGCGCAGGCAGGAAGAAGCGCGCAAGCAACGTGAAGAGCAGGAGCGACTTGAGGCTGAGCGCAAGCGTAAAGAGCGCGAACGCCAGTTGAGGGAGTCGCAGTTGCAGGCCCTGGCACAGGAAGCCGCAGAGCAAAGAGAGGCCGAGGAGCGCAGACACCAGGAGGCTGCCGCTGCCAGGGCCCGGCAGGCGCAGATGTTGGCGGAGAGCGAGAAATACCGGGCGCTGATCCGGGATCGTTTAATGAAGGCCTGGTATCCGCCGGCCTCGGCGACCAGCGAGATGTCGACAACGCTGCAGATCACCCTGTTGCCAACGGGCGAGCTGGCGTCTGTTACGACCGTGTCGGGCAGCGGGAATACCGCTTTCGACAATTCCGCGATAAGCGCGGCGAGTTCGGTGGGCCGTTACCCGGTTCCGGAGGATCAGCAGCTTTTTGAACAGTATTTCCGGCGATTCCCCATCGAATTCAATCCAGAGAATATGCAATAAAACAGCGAGGCAATCATGAAAAACCGGTCCAATCCATCAGGCCCCAGGCATGCGCTACTGGTCGTCATGATGCTGTCGCTGTTCGCCGCACCGGTTCTGGGCGATGAATTGCTGATCCGCATTACCCAGGGCGCCGATGCGGCCATTCCGATCTCCGTTGTGCCATTCTCCGAATCCGGCCAGATGCCCCAGGGCGACAAGATTTCCCGGATCGTTCAGAGCGACCTTGCGATGAGCGGCGAATTCAATCCGCTGGCGCCAGAGAAGATGCTCAGCCTGCCTTCCGAAGGCAGCGAGGTGTTTTTTCGGGACTGGCGGCTGTTGGGTCAGCGCTACGTGCTTGTCGGGCAGGTAAACAGTGCCGGTGGCACGCTCCAGGCGCAATACGAACTTTACGACGTCAGCCAGGAAAAACGCCTGGTGGGGGCAACGGCATCGGCGCCGGTTTCTGCTTCCCGCAGCCTCGCACACCATATAAGTGACCGGGTATACGAGGCAATTACCGGCGTGCCGGGTGCGTTTTCCACCAAGCTTGCGTATGTCACGCTGGAGCGTCGGGCCGACGGATCGCTCTACCGCCTTCAGGTCAGCGATGTGGATGGCAAGCGCGCTCGGGTGAGGCTTGAGAGCGATGAACCCATTCTGTCACCGGCCTGGTCGCCGGATGCAAAGAAGCTGGCTTACGTGTCTTTTGAAACCGGAAAACCGGCGATCTATGTGCACGAACTGTCATCGGGGGAACGGCAGCGGGTGGCCGATTTTCAGGGGCTGAATTCCGCGCCTGCCTGGTCAGACGACGGCAGGTCCCTGTTGATGACGCTCTCCAAGGACGGCAATGCAGAAATCTATCGGATGAGCCTGGCCAACGGCGACCTGAAGCGTCTGACCGACCACTGGTCGATTGATACCGAGCCTGCCTATGATCACACCGGAGAGGGTTTTTTCTTCACATCAGACCGTTCTGGTGGGCCGCAGGTCTATCATCAGGCGAGCGATAGTGCCGGGCCCCGGCGTATTACGTTTGGCGGCCGTTATAATGCGGCACCGCGCGCGGATTCCAGCGGTGATTATGTATACTATGTTCATCAGCGGGCAGGGGCGTTTCACATTGCCCGGACGCATCTTGAAACCGGCACTGAAACGGTGCTGACGCGGACTGAGTCTGACGAATCGCCCAGCATTTCGCCCAATGGCAGGATGTTGATTTACGCCACCGAAAGTGGCGGGAACAGTGTACTGACCGTCATTGCGGTCGATGGCGGGGCCGCTTACAGTCTGCCGGCGTCCCGTGGCGATGTTCGCGATCCGACCTGGTCACCGATTGTTCAATAGACAATATACTCAACGAGAGGAAGTCATGATGAAATTTACAGCGTCGCAAAAAGCACTTGCCCTGATTTTTTCGTTCGGCCTTGTCGCAGGCTGCAGCAGCACCGGTGACACCATGGGCGAGGACGGCATGGAAAGTGCCCCCGGTTCGGAATCAACCTCTGGCCAGGAAAGCGGTAGCACCGTTTTTGGCGGTGAAGACGGCAGTGGCGTTTCATCCTCCGAAATGACCGAGCAGCAGCGCCAGGAGGCGGAAGCCCGCGCAGAGCGGGCCCAGGCCGAAGCCATGCGTGAAATCACCACCTTCTACTTTGATTTCGACACCGCCGAGATCAAACAGGAAGCCCGTGATGTGCTGGTAGCTCACGCCCGTTTCCTGCGGGCCAACCCGGGCCAGGACGTGCGCATTGAAGGCCACGCAGATGAGCGCGGTACCAAGGGATATAACCTGGCCCTGGGCGAGCGCCGTGCAAATGCAGTCCAGAGCTTCCTGGTTGTCAATGGCGCCGCCCGTGGCCAGACTGAAACCGTCAGCTACGGTGAAGAGAAACCGGCGGTGATGAGTTCCGGCGAGAGTGCCTGGGCCCAGAACCGTCGCGTTGAACTGATTTTCCAATAACAGGCGTTCATCATGAGACCAATGCTCATGGCCGCTCTGCTGTTGCCAATGGTCTTCTGGCCGTCGGCGACAGCAATGGCGCAGCAATCCTCAGGGGCTGGCAGCAGTCAGGCCAACGCCGAGCTGTTCTATATGATCCAGCAACTTCAGGGCGAAGTGCGCCGATTGCAGGGTGAAATAGAACAGCAACGCAATCAGATTGATCGGCTGACCAATCAGTCGAGGGACCGCTATATCGATCTGGACCAGCGTATTCTCAGGCTGTCCTCGGATCTTGCGGATTTGGGTAAGCCCGATGATCCTGCCTCCGCCAGTCAGAGCGATTCAGGCCCGGACACTGCGCCGACTGTGCAGAAAGTGTATCGGCAGCCATCGGAGGAAGAACGCAAGGCTTACGACCGGATCCAGGCGCTGATCCGTGAGGAGAAAAAGTTCGATGAGGCCATTAACGGCCTGTACGACTTCATTGACCAGTACGAGGAAGGAGATCTGACGGTCAATGCTTATTACTGGCTCGGTGAGGTCTATCTGGCCGAAAACCAGCTCGAGCAGGCCAAGCAGGCGTTTACCATTGTGGCAACACGATACGGTGATCATCGTAAGGCGCCGGATGCCGTTTACAAGCTGGGTATTACTCTGGATCAACAGGGTGAGGCGGACGAAGCTGCCCGGAGGATGAAAACCGTGATCAGCAATTATCCGGACAGCAATGCAGCCTCACTTGCAAAAAAGTACCTGGATGACAAAAGGGGTTGATCGGCGCCCAAAAATCATTACTATATGCGCCTCGTTTGGGTCGTTAGCTCAGTTGGTAGAGCAGTTGGCTTTTAACCAATTGGTCGAAGGTTCGAATCCTTCACGACCCACCAAACAGAAAAGTGAGCGGATAGCCTGGCTCATCGGCTTGCTGTAATTCCGGATTCGGTCAGTTCACCAGTCATGGGTCGTTAGCTCAGTTGGTAGAGCAGTTGGCTTTTAACCAATTGGTCGAAGGTTCGAATCCTTCACGACCCACCAAAACAAGGGAAGGCTGTTTGCTTCTCTGAAAAAAGAGCCTGCGGGCTCTTTTTTTTTGCTCTAAAGATCATACATCCTTATAAGGGAAGCGTACCAAGGGATGGAAGCGGTTGTTTTGTTTTTGATGATGCCGCCATGATACTCCGGATCAGGGTAATATCAGACACCAGTCCGACACTATTGAGATGCCTTAATGACACGAGCTGAAGACCGAATTCTGGTACAGGAACATCTGGCGCACCGGGCAGAGCCAAAGCCCCTGTCCGCCGATGAGAAATCCGATCTCGAATCCCGTATCAAGCAAGCACTCGTAGCCAGGGATGCGGTACTTGTAGCCCACTACTACGTAGACCCGGACATTCAGCGACTGGCGGAGGAAACCGGCGGTTGCGTGGCCGATTCTCTGGAGATGGCCCGGTTCGGCAACCAGCACAAGGCCTCCACTGTCGTGGTTGCGGGCGTCAAATTCATGGGTGAGACCGCCAAGATTCTGAACCCGGAAAAGCGTGTGCTGATGCCGACCCTGGAAGCCACCTGCTCCCTGGACATCGGATGCCCGGCGGATGAATTTGCAGCGTTCTGTGACCAGCATCCCGACCGCACCGTGGTGGTGTACGCCAACACCTCGGCCGCGGTCAAAGCCCGCGCTGACTGGGTGGTAACGTCCAGCTGCGCCCAGGCGATTGTGGAATCCCTGGATGCCAGGGGGGAAAAGATTCTCTGGGCTCCGGACAAGCACCTTGGCCACTACGTTCGCAAAACGACCGGGGCAGACATGCTGCTCTGGGACGGCTCCTGTATCGTGCACGAGGAGTTCAAATCCCGGGGTCTGGAAGATCTGAAAGTTCTTTACCCGGAAGCCGCCGTGCTGGTGCATCCGGAATCCCCTGATGCGGTCGTCGAGATGGCGGATGTGGTAGGTTCGACATCACAGCTGATTCACGCGGTTCAGACTCTGCCAAATGAACAGTTCATTGTGGCAACGGACAACGGCATCTTTTACAAGATGCAGCAGATGGCCCCGAATAAGACACTGATTGAAGCGCCAACTGCTGGCAAAGGCGCAACCTGTCGCAGCTGTGCCCATTGCCCGTGGATGGCCATGAACGGCCTGAAGAACTTGCTAAGCGTCATCGAGAGCGGTGATCAGGAAGTTCATGTTGCCCCGGAGCTGCGGGAACGTGCACTTAAACCGCTCGAAAGAATGCTTAATTTCACCGCCAACGTGAATATGAAGGCCGCCGGCAACGGCTAATGATCCGCGTATGTCAGGTCAGGCATTGCAGAATCAGCTTCTGCGCTGCCTGGACAAAACGGATGACACTTCGGACAGCCGCTCGGTGATGACCTGCCGGGCGGGAGTTCCGGGGGGTAAACGTTCCTGGGCCTGACGAAGCTGACGCACGGCGCCCTCCAGATCACCGATCAGAATATTGTATTCTGCCCGTGCGCGATGCACTCCGACGATATTTCTCGCCATGCCCTCCGCTTCGGCCAGCTGCAGCCAGAGATACTCACGATTCGGAAATTCCCGGGTTAACGTCCGCAGATGCGCCACCGCTTTTTCTGCATTGTCGGCTGCAATTTCGATCCTGGCCAGCGTGTCGGTAATGGGGTAGTTGCCCGGATTCCGTTGCAGCGCTGACTGCATTACCTGTCGCGCGTCATCAATTGCCTCCTGGTCCATCAGGGCTTCCGCAAGCGTTACCAGATAAGTGATACGTCCGGGCGTGTTTTCCAGAAGCCGTCGCAGTTCGGATTCGGCCTGTTCCGGTTGGTTGTTTTCAAGCAGCGCCACGGCCAGGCCGTATCTCACCGTATCCCGGTAAGGTTCTGTTGCCTGCTCCAGGTAACTGCGAAAAGTATCAACCGCCGCAGCAGCTGAGCGGGCGTAGCGAACCTGCAATCGGGCACGGATCAGGTGATACTCGGTGGAATCGGCGTACTGGCCCTCGGGGTATTGTTCGGCGCGGCTGCGGGTATCCGAAACGCGGCTTTGGGTGAGGGGGTGAGTCGACAGGTATTCCGGCATCCTGTTTCCCTGCAGCCGGTTCTGACGCATCATGATTTCGAACATTTCCGGCATGCCCCTGGGGTCCATTCCGGAATCCGCCAGTATTTCCATGCCCACACGGTCGGCCTCCTGCTCATGGCTCCGGCTGTAGGCCAGCATGTTCTGGACTGCCATGGCCTGGGTGCCGGCGATGGCCGCAATACCGATATCCGACTGGGTAACCGCCGACAGAACGATGCCGGCAATCATGCCGGCAATGGTCAGCGGCGTGCTCATTTCCTGCTGTTCCATGCGCCGGGCAAAATGTCGCTGGCTTAAATGGGCGAGTTCGTGGGCAAGCACCGAGGCAAATTGCTGTTCGCTTTCGGCATTCAGGAAAAGCCCGCCGTTGATCCCGACAATATTGCCTGGAACCGCAAAGGCATTAATGTCAGGGCTGTCAATCAGCACAAGCGAAAGATCGCGGCTCTGAAGCGGTGCGGAAGGCACCAGCCGATACATCACCGCATTGAGGTAATCGTAAACTAGCGGGTCTTCAATCTGACTGGCTGACCGCCTGATGGACATCATCACCTGGCGGCCAATGTCGCTTTCCTGCTGCTCTGAAATCAGGCCGCCGCCGACGCCACCGATCGTTGGCAGCGGCGTTTCATCAGACTGGGCGTGTGCCAGCGTAGCCATAAGCATAAGACAGGCCATTGCAAGGCACAGTCCAAAGCCCGGTAATCCAGATTTGGAATGGTGTTTGATGGTGCTTTGCGTCATAACCTCTGGTTGCCCGCTGGTTTGGAACGACGATGGTGCATTCGAATCAATCGGACGGCATAATGCCTGCATTGCGATTCACCTGATCCGGATGCCCCCTCAGTATGGCCGATCGTACTCTCGATACTTCCGGGCTGCGCTGCCCGATGCCCCTTCTCAAAACAAAGCTGGAGCTTAATGGAATGACCCCCGGCGAGGTGCTTCTGGTGATTGCCAGCGATCCCGGTTCGGCCAGAGACATTCCCGCCTACCTTGCGTTGACCCGACATGAGTTGGTCAGTTCCTCGGAGGAGGGAGGCCGGTACAGCTTTGTGATAAAATGTGCCGGTTAAGTCCACGTCGGAAGCCCTTCGGAGTCATTGATGATTAAAACTTTACGTGGTCTTGCCCACAAATACTTCTCAGATGAAGAAGCCGTCATTCTTTTTCTGCTGCTTCTGGTGGGCACCGGCTTTGTTATCCTGTTCGGGGCCATGCTGGCGCCAGCCATCGCAGCGATGATCGTTGCGTTCATACTGCAGGGGCTGGTGACCAAGCTGAACCGCCTGGGTATCCCGGAAATCGTTTCAATCATTGGCGTTTTCTTGGTATTCCTTGGTGTATTGATCGGCTTTCTTTTCGGCCTGCTGCCGCTGATCTGGGGACAGGTGACGTCCCTGGCAGGCGAGGCTCCCCGGATTTTCCGTGAACTGCAATCCTACATGGAGTTGCTACCTCAGCAGTACCCCACGCTGATTTCCATGGAGGGTATCAACGCCCTGTACAATCAGGTGACCGCCGAAGCCGGACGAATGACCCAGTGGCTGGTGTCGTTTTCCCTGGCCAGTATTCCAGACCTGCTGGCGTTGCTTATCTATATGGTTCTGTTACCCATTCTGGTGTTTTTCTTTCTCAAGGATCGCCGGGCCCTGCTTTCATCCCTTGGCCGGCTTCTGCCGCCCCAGCGCCCGATGATGGTGAGAATCTGGAACGAAGTGAACCTGCAATGTGCCAATTATGTCCGCGGCAAGGCCGTGGAGATACTGATTGTGGGCGGAGCGACCTATGTGTCGTTCAAGCTTCTGGGCGTGCCCTACGCCGCGCTGCTGTCGCTGATGGTAGGGCTGAGCGTGGTCATCCCCTATATCGGCGCTGCCGTCGTCACTGTGCCGGTAGCAATGATCGCGCTGTTTGCGTTTGGTTGGGGCAGCCAGTTTATCTGGGTGATGGTCATTTACGGCGTGATTCAGGCGCTGGATGGCAACGTTCTGGTGCCTTTGCTGTTTTCAGAGGTGAATAATCTGCACCCGGTGGTGATCATTGTGGCCGTCCTGTTTTTCGGCGGAATCTGGGGGCTGTGGGGTGTATTCTTTGCGATCCCGCTTGCTACTATGCTCAAGGCAGTATTCGCGGCCTGGCCGGTGAACGGTCACCGACCTGCGACGCCAGCCGAACAGTCGTGAGGGCAGGTAATTCCCTTGTGTCCGTTCGAGCCCAACATTACCATGTCGCTTTTATTCAGACGGAGCTTTTATGATTACGGGTAGCCTTGTCGCTCTGGTCACGCCCATGTTTGACGATGGGAACGTCCACTGGGAGCATCTCGACCAGCTTGTGGACTTTCATCTGAACAACGGCACAAATGGCATTGTTGCCGTCGGCACCACGGGTGAATCGGCAACTCTGGACCCGGAAGAGCACATGAGCGTGGTCGGCCACATCATCAAACGGGTTGATGGCCGGATTCCGGTGATTGCCGGAACCGGCGGCAACAGCACCCGCGAAGCCATAGAACTGACCTCTAAAGCCCATAAACTGGGCGCTGACGCCTGTCTGCTTGTGGTGCCCTATTACAACAAGCCGACCCAGGAAGGGTTGTACCGTCATTTCAAGACCATCGCTGAAGCGGTGCCCGGAATGAGTCAGATGCTCTACAACGTGCCCGGCCGGACAGCCTGCGACATGCTGAACGAGACGGTCGAGCGGCTTGCCGACATTCCCAACATCATCGGCATCAAGGATGCCACAGGCAACATCCCCCGCGGTGCCGAACTGGTTGAGGCAGTCAAGGGACGCCTGGCGGTCTACAGCGGCGACGACGCCACCGCGGCGGGTCTGATGCTGGCCGGAGCCAAAGGCAATGTTTCGGTCACCGCCAACGTGGCGCCCAAAGCCATGGCGGCACTCTGCGAAGCGGCGATTGCCGGTAATGAAGAAGACACAGACCGCCTGAACGAGCTGCTGATGCCGCTCAACCGCAAGCTCTTTCTTGAGGCCAATCCAATCCCGGTCAAGTGGGCTCTGCATCGCATGGGCTTGATTGGCGAGGGCATTCGTCTGCCACTGACGCCCCTGAGTGAAAAATTCCACGGCGAGGTAGAGGACGCGCTCAAAGCGTCTGGCGTTCTTTGAGTCAGGCCATACCACTTATCAACACTGGAGTCGCCTGATGGCGTTTACGCTCAGGACGGAAGTACCGGCACCTACAGGACTGATCGGGCCCCTCTTGGGCCTGATGTTCGTTTTAACCGCCAGTGGTTGCGGCATCATTGAAGACCGCTCCGAGCGCTATGTCGATGCGCCCGAGGGCGAGCCACTTGAGCTTCCGGAATCCGCTGATGAGGGCCGTTTCGGGCAGCGCATGCCCATAAGGGATGTTACCGCGGCCGATGCCGGTCGCATGTTCGTCGGTGACCTGCCGGAACCACCGGATATGACCTCCGAGATTCTGCAGGAAAACTACCTTATTGAAGTGGTCGATAATGAGATCTGGCTGCTGGTCAATGATGTACCCGGTCGGCTCTGGCCCGCAGTCACTTCTTACATGAATCAGAGTGGTCTGGGCGTTGCTTACGAGAATCCCCAGCTTGGTCTGCTACAGAGTGAGCTGGTCAATTACAGCAAACGTGCCCGCACTCTGCTGGGGCTGCCCGAAAGTCCGGGGGGCGATGAAGCGCTGACCGCAGTTCAGGCCAAAGTGGCACCGGGTGTCCGTCGTAAAACCACAGAAATCCAACTGCGTCCCTTCAGAGCCGGGGACGTGAACGTCGAGCAGCTTATCGCCTGGAACAACAGCGCTGACCGCACGGCGCAGCAGCTCGAAGCCAGTCGACAGCTGCTGTCGGACCTGAGCGATTTCCTCAAGCAACGCGAAGACAGTAAATCCTATTCCCGTGCGGCGCTTGGCATGGCGGTCGAGCCGCTGGTCAGGTTAATTTCTGAGGATGACGTGGCCCAACGCATCGAGATGAAGCTGGATTACGGGCGATCCTGGGGCGAGGTTCGGCGGGCCCTGGATGAATCAGGCCTTGCAATTATCGACCTGAACCGCGAGGAGGGCTATTTCTTCCTTGATGCCCGCACGTCCTCGGAAAAAGAACCGGGCTGGTTTTCCTGGTTCAGCGACGCGCCCCAGCCGGTTCACACCACCGATCTGACGCTGGCAGAGCAGGATGGCCGCGTGGTGGTGACCGCATCCAGAGCCGAAGATTACAGCGGGGACGACCGCTCCGCAGCCCTGCTGTCAGAGCTGTTTGAATACCTCTATTGATTCCGGAGAAACAGGATGGAAAAGCGGGAAGAGCTCTACGCGGGCAAAGCGAAATCGGTGCACCGGACCGACGACCCCGATCGATTCGTGATGGTTTTCCGTGATGATACCTCGGCGTTTGACGGTGAGAAAAAAGAACAGCTCAGTCGCAAGGGCATGGTCAACAACCGGTTTAATGCTTTTATCATGGAAAAGCTGGAGGCGGCGGGGGTGCCCACCCACTTCGAGGGCCTGCTGTCCGAAACCGAGTCGCTGGTAAAAAAACTGGACATGATCCCGGTGGAATGTGTGGTACGGAACGTTTCCGCTGGCAGCCTGTGTCGCCGGCTGGGAGTGGAAGAGGGCAAGGCCCTGTTGCCGCCCACCTACGAACTGTTCCTGAAAAACGATGCCATGCATGACCCCATGGTGAATGAGTCCCTGGCGGTCAGTTTTGGCTGGGCGGAAGAGGCCGAACTGGTGCGGATGAAAGAACTGACCTATAAGGTCAACGATGTGTTGAAAGCCCTTTTTGAAGAAGCCGGGATGCTGCTGGTGGATTACAAGCTCGAGTTTGGTCGGGCCAATGGCCTGATCGTTCTGGGTGACGAGTTCAGCCCCGATGGCTGCCGTATCTGGGACAGTGAAACACGCAAGAAAATGGACAAGGATCGTTTTCGCCAGGGACTTGGCGAAGTCATCGAGACGTACGAAGAAGTGGGTCGCCGTCTTGGTATACAGTTCACATAACACGGAAACAGGTGTTCTATGCGTAAATTGATAATGGCTGCCGGTGGTGTTCTGCTGATATCCAGCCCGGTGACGATGGCTGACGTGCTTGGAGTCGGCGCCACGGTTGGCTACTGGGATTCCGAGCTTTCGGGCACGGCGGGCAAAAACAGCGATGCGGTTGATGTTGAAAACGACCTCAACCTCAGCAGCGACAGCAACGCCAACCTTGAGGCCTACTTTGAACACCCGGTGCCAATTCTGCCGAATGTGCGCCTCAACTACACTGCAATTGAGCAGAGTGGGTCGGGAGAAGTTTCGACCGGGTTTGATGGTCTTCCCGCCGGCCTAGATGTGAACTCGGATCTTGAGCTGACCCAGTTTGACGTCACGCTTTATTATGAAATTCTTGATAACTGGGTGAATCTCGACCTGGGCCTCACTGCCCGCAATCTCGACGGTGAGCTGATCGTTCGGGATCGGATTGGGAATTTTCCGGCTAGCCGTACTGAGGTCAGCGGCATCATTCCAATGGGTTATGTTGCTGCCCGGGTGGACCTGCCCCTCACCGGACTGTCTGTCGGCGCCCAGGCAAACGCCATCAGCTATGACGGTGATTCGGTTTCCGACATCAATGCGTACGGTCAGTATCAGCTTTCCCTGCTGACGTTTCGCGCCGGTTACCGGCAAATGAGCATCGATTACGAAGACAGTAATGACAGGCTGGACGTCGAGCTGGGCGGCCCCTTTATCAGTGCAGGCCTGACCTTTTAAACAGACGGAGAACGCAGTGAAAATTCTGGTTACGGGAACAGCGGGGTTTATTGGCTCTCATCTGGCCCACCGTCTTCTTGACCGGGGTGACGAGGTTATTGGTGTGGACAACGTCAATGACTATTACGACGTCAGCCTGAAAGAGGCACGCCTGAAGCGACTGACCGGTAAGCAGGGTTTCACTGAAGTTCGCCGGGACGTGGCAGACCGGCAGGCCATGGAGGCTGTGTTCAAAGAGCATCAGCCCGAACGCGTTGTGCACCTGGCCGCTCAGGCGGGTGTGCGTTACTCGATCGAGAACCCCCATGCCTACATCGACGCCAATCTGGTGGGCTTCACCAACATCCTTGAAGGCTGCCGCCACAATGGCGTGAAGCACCTGGTATATGCCTCCAGCAGTTCGGTATACGGTGCCAACGAGGCTATGCCGTTTTCGGTTCATGACAACGTTGACCATCCGCTCAGCCTTTACGCGGCGTCGAAAAAAGCCAATGAGCTGATGGCGCACACCTATAGCCATCTGTACAACCTGCCCACCACCGGTCTGCGCTTTTTCACCGTCTACGGTCCCTGGGGCCGCCCGGATATGGCCCTGTTCATCTTCACCAAAAAGATTCTGGCCGGTGAGCCCATTGACGTGTTCAACCACGGTCACCACAGGCGCGACTTCACCTATATTGACGATATCGTGGAAGGGGTCATCCGCACGCTGGACAGCGTCGCCACACCAAACCCCGACTGGAGCGGCGCCCAGCCCGACCCGGGCACCAGCATGGCGCCTTATCGGCTCTACAACATCGGCAGCAACAATCCGGTCGAGTTGTCCCGCTTTATCGAAATCATCGAGGAACGGGTTGGCAGGAAAGCTCAAAAGAATCTGCTGCCGCTGCAGCCGGGGGATGTCCCGGCAACCTATGCCAATGTAGACGACCTGATTGATGACGTCGGTTACAAGCCATCAACAGCGGTGGAAGAGGGCATTGCCAACTTTGTAGACTGGTACCGGGATTTTTACAGGGTCTGAACGGGCCTTGAACAGCCCAAAGGAGTACACGATGGACAACAACAGGATCAAGGTGGAGTCGCCGCTGGTCATCCTCCACGGCGACGAGATGGCCCAGGTGGCTTTCGAGCAGCTTCTGAAAACCTTTGTGTCGTCCAGGCTGGAGATCGAGCTCAGGGAAATTGACCTCTCTGCCGAGAACCGTCTGGTTACCAATGGCCACGCGGTGACAGAGTCCATCGAAGCGCTCAGGAAATACGGCGTGGGGATCAAGAATGCCGGGGTCACTGTGAACCGGAGCCAGCTTGATGAACTCCTGGCAAAGCACCCTGATCTGAAAGAGGCCAGTCTGGATCCCCTGGCCACCAAATCGCCGAACGGAGCGATACGCAAGGGCATAGGTGGCAACATCACCCGCGAGGACATCCAGTTCCGCAATATCCGGGTGCGGCGGCCGGAGTGGGTCGGCCGTGATATCGAAGTGATGACCATGGACAACGGCGGCATCAAGAACAGTTTTAACGAGCTCTCCCGTGCCACAGGCATTATCAAACTTCTGTTCGTGGGTAGCAGCGGTGACCCGGTGGAACTGCACCGCCGGGAGATCAACAAGGGCGATCCGCTGCTGCTTGCCACCAATGACACCTTGGATATCACCAACTGGGCGCACCGTTTTTTCCAGCGAGCCATTGACGAAAAACGGGATATTTATCTGGGTCTGAAGGACACGGTGATACCGGGCTACGATGGCGCCATGCGAGCTACCATTGAGAACATTTACCGAAAGGACTATCAGGCCAGGGTGGAAGAGCTCGGCCTGGGCTTTCACTACGAACTGATTGACGCCCAGGCAGCGCGGATTGTTTCCAATCCACCGGATCATGCTCTTTGGGGGGTGCCGGATAACACCACTGGCCGCAAGCTCTTCAAACTGGTCAATCAGTTGAAACTTTTTGGCATCCCGCCCCGCAACGTGCACGTTTCAATTTCCCGCATGAGTGCGGGCGGTGGTGATCAGTACGGCAGCTTCAATGCGCCGGCGAAAGAGGATGGTATCGTCAAGGTTGTGGTCGATGGCGAAGAGCGGCATGCGAGGCACGTCAGGAAAGGCGATCCCATGTTGCTGATGTCGAATGACCGCGAGGCGATCAAGGACTGGGTGAGCCAGGTATTCCGCGATGCATCACGAAAGGAAAAGGAAGTCTATTTTGGACTGAAACGGGAATACATGGAGTATGACGAAGTCTTCAGCAACGTCATCACCGAGGTCCGCCGGGAGCTGGCCAAGCAGCATACGCCGCCGCCATCCTTTATGATCATGCGGCCGTCGAGCCAGCTGAAGAAAATGATCACCGATCCGCCCCGGAACGCGCTCTATCCCTCCCAGAACCTGGATGGGGACATTTATTCAGACATTTCCGCCGCTCTGGGTGGAAGCCTCGCCACCGCCAGTTCAATTATCGAAAGCAAGGAAGGCACCATGCTCTTCGAGGCACCCCACGGCACGGCCCATGACCTGTTTGTGAAATATCAGGAAAGTGGCGGGAAAGAGGCTCATTTCAATCCTTCCGCGTTGATCTACGCCCTTGGCAATGCCCTTGAAGCCCTCGGCGAAAAGGACGGTAACGAGGAGCTGGCCGCCTATGCGGAGTCGCTGAAACAGGCACTCAAGGATACGGTGGCGGACGGCATTGTTACCGCGGATCTGAAAGGCAAGACCACCGATCCGGATTCTGAAAAGGTGGTGGATCTGTATGGTTTCCTTGATGCCCTGCAGGAGCGGCTCTGAGGAACCGGTAACTCCCCTGGCGGCTGGCCCCCTACCTCAGGCCCCGGCCAGCGCCTCCGTGCTGTCCAGCAGCTCACTCATGGCCGCTTTAAGGTTTTTCGGCGCCCGGTCATCCCCTTCCAGAGCCGCCTGAAGATGGACACGGAAAAGACCATCCAGCAGAAAATAGGTGGTTTGACCGTTGCTGGTGTGTCTTCCCAGCTGCGTGAGAAAGCGCACTACCATGGCTACCAGGTTGTCCTCGATTTCCCGGACGACAGGGCGAAAGGCTTCCTCAAACAATGATTGCGACCGGATGTCATACCACAGCCGGTGTTTGTTGGCATCGTGCTCTATGGCCCAGGCAAAGGCCGAGGTCACCGTCTCGATGACCTGGGCATTGCTGTTGTGGCCGTTCATGGCCACATCGATTTGTCGCACGAACTGTTCTTTGTAGACGCGTACGCAGTAGGAAATGAGGTCGATCTTGTCGTCGAAATAGTAGGTGAGCGCCCCTACGGAGCGCCCTGACAGCGTTGCTATATCGCGCAGACCTGTCCTCGCATAGCCAAGCTCGGAGAGAGCCATAATGGCATGCGAGGCAAGCTCATTCCTGGTTTCGACCCGCTGTTTCGAGCGTTTCCGGGCATCCGCCTTTATCTTCTGTGCCTTTTCAACGGTTGCCATCATCACTCCTGGTCGATTTTGCCTGACTCTAACCTACGGCTATTACCCCAACAAGGCATTCATGAAGATTTTGGGAACCTTCAGGAAGGAGGGCTTGTACTGGAACTCCGTAAGCAATCTGCCAAGCACGTGTTGCCTCCGGTTGGATACAAACCAGGGTGGCTTCGGCAGCAGGGTGAAGCCAAAGCTCATCAGGTTCCGTGGGAATGGACGGAATGGCGCGTAAACCACGCAGCGCTCAACCTTGTCGAACATATAGGTGTTGTGAACAAAGCCAATACCGCTTTGCACATCGTCCAGCGTATGCCCCGGGAAAGCGCCCCAGGGGCACTGTGGCATCAGGAACCCGAGCCCGGTCCAGGCGTTGATGGCGATGGTGCCGTAGCGCAGCTCGGCAATAATGGCTTCAAAGGTTTCCCTGCCCATCTCGCGGATGGTCGCCGGATGTATGATGATATTGGCGCCCAGGGTGCCGTGAAGCTGGTCGTTGGAGTAAGCGACCGCCTTGCGCAGATACTCGGCCGGGTCGTCTCCCGCAATCCGGTAGGTGCTCATGGCCGGCGCGAACACTTCGTTGTTGCTGAACCAGGGTTTGGTTTCGCCGGTTGACGATTTATCTGCCAGCGGCTCGACGATGCAGGCATCTACCCCCGGCCGCTCAAACTTGAGGATGTTATCGCCCTGTTCCGAGAATCCGGCCATCCGGTCAGTGGCTCCAGGGTAATAGAGCGGGCGTGAGGGAACCCGGGCCATGGTTTCCTGAACGCTGGTCATCAGCTTGTCCGACAGGTCCCAGTTGTCCGGAAGAATAAGCATCTGGCAGGCCACGCAGTTGAAGCCGGAATTGTGCAGCTTCTGGGTGGCAATATGCTCGGACTGGAACGCAATGTCCGCATCGCTCCAGGGTCCGGGCACCACAATGGTGGGGCAGACTGCGCCCAGCTCACTGGTAATCCGGCGGTTATTGACCGGCGTGCCGGCGGCCTTGTTTTTTGCGGTCTCCTCACCGCCGCCCCAGACAATGGCGTCGTGGGACGCGCCGGCGCCGGTAATGTGCAGCTCATCGATATCCGGGTGACTGGTCAGATGCTTGCCGACCTCCAGGCCACCCCGGACGATGCGAAGGGCGCCTGCATCGATCAGCGGTTTGAAGGCCTCTTTCAGGTAAACGTCCAGATATTCATTCACCGGGTTCATTTTAAGAATGGCTACCTGATGCTCCGAGAACAGCTTCTGGAAGCAATCCAGCGGCGGAATGGCTGCGATGTTGCCGGCGCCGAGAATCAGCGCGACTTTTCCTTCCCGCTCCGACACGGGAATGTCATAGGCGCCTGCGGTATTGTTCGGAAGATTCGATCGGGTTACTCCTGGCTGCATCCAGACGTCGGCGCGGACGCCCGATAGCAGCAAGCGGTCCCAGATCGAGTGGGGTACGATGCTGGCAATGACCTGTCCGGTCACCGACTCTCTCACCGGGATACTGTCGAGGAAGGTTTTGCCTTCCATCTCCGAGAGGGTATGAATCAGCTGGTTACAGGCGCTCATCACCGCGTAGGGGCCCGATATCCACTCCTCCCCGGCAAGGGGAGAGCCCGCAGGTATCTGCTTCTGACGCGCGGCTTCTTCGGCCCACGCGGGTGCCACGCTGATCAGACGGTCACGGACCTGTGATAGCAGGGCAATGCGCTCCTGCGTAGAGGTCTGTGCCCATTTCAGGGCGCTGGCTTTGAGTTCTGCAACGGCCTGGTCGAGTGACTCGAAATTCGAGTCGGAGGCTGGTTGTGTCTGTTCTGCTGTCATGGTCGTTCCTTATTGTTCAGATGATGGACACGGGTTGGCGACAAAGGTCTGAAGCGTCGGTCAGGCGTCTTCCCTGATCAGGTCGGCGCATTTCTCGCCAATCACCATGCAGACTGCGTTTGTGTTGCCATTGATGATCTGCGGCATGATCGACGCGTCTGCTACCCGTAACCCTTTGACACCGTGAACCCGCAGTCGCGAATCCACCACTGAACGTTCGCCAGTGCCCATTTTGCAGGTACCCACCGGGTGGTAGATGGTCTGGGTGTTATTGCGGATAAAGTCGCGGATTTCGTCGTCGGTGCGGACGGACTCGCCCGGCATATACTCAGCGCCGCGGTATTCATCGAATGCCGGTGCGTTGAGAACGCTTCTGGCGATCTTGAGCCCTTCAACCATGACTTCCAGGTCGTGATCGTCGTTGAGGATCCCCGGATCAATGGCGGGCTTGGCATGGGGGTCGGAAGAGGTCAGTTTGATGGAACCAACGCTTTTTGTACCCACAATACCCGGCATTAACGTGAAGCCGTGGCCTGCAGGGTTTCCGGCGCCGTCGGCAATGAAATAATTAGGCGCAAAATGGAACTGCAGTTCCGGTGCGTCTGCCTGCGGATCCAGTTTCAGGAAGCCTCCGGCCTCGCCGATATTGGAGGTCAGCAGCCCCATACCCTGTTTGAGCAGTTCCGCCTGTTCCGGGCTCTCGGCGCCGGCCAGGGTTACCGGTTGTGTGCACTCATAGGCTACCGGCACCATGGCATGATCCTGATAGTTCTGACCAACCCCGGGAAGGTCTCTGACCACGGCAATGCCATGGCCTTCCAGATCCGTCTTGTCGCCAATACCGGACAGCATCAGTATCTGCGGTGAGCCGATGGCGCCGGCAGACAGGATGACTTCTTCACTGGCATGTACCTCATGGATCTCGTCGCCGGACTCGAATCGAACACCGGTACACCGGCCGTTTTCCATGATCAGATTATGCACAAGCGCCTCACCCTGAATCGTGACATTGCTGCGCTCCAGGGCAGGGTGCAGGTAGGCGCCGGCTGCAGAGGCCCTCATGCCGCCTTTCTGGGTGACCTGGTAGAGGCCAAAGCCTTCCTGGCTGCCAGAGTTGAAATCGTCATTCAGCGGATAGCCCCGTTCGCCGGCAGCGGCCACCATCGCTTTTGACAGCGGGTTCGGATCACGCTGATCGATCACGCTCAGCGGACCGCCAACGCCGTGGTCAGCGCTTTTGCCCCGGGAGTTGTCTTCGCCGCGAATGAAATACGGCAGCAGTTCGGCGTAGCTCCAGCCCGGATTCTCTTCCGCCCAGGCGTTGTAGCTGTTCGGGTGCCCGCGCATGTAGATCATGGCGTTGATGGAACTGGAGCCGCCGTAAACCTTGCCCCGGGGAATATAAACCGTATTGCCGGCCAGCCCGCTCTGCGGAACGGAGGTGTAATCCCAGTCGAACGGGGTTTTGAACAATTGTGGAAACGCGACGGGAACGTGTATCGCCTGGTGGCTGTCCGGTGGCCCCGCTTCGATCACCAGGATGTTGCTGGAGGCGTCCTCGGCAAGCCGGGCGGCCAGCGCGCAGCCGGCCGACCCGGCACCAATAATGACGTAATCATAGGTGTCGGCCGCTGACGCCCTGGCATGCTTGGCGCTCAGCACCATCGGAACCGACGCCACCAGACCAAGTGCCGCCGTGGCCTTGAGAAAGCTCCTGCGGGAAAGTCGTCCTGCTTCAAAATCGTCCTGAAGGCGCTCTGGTATCTTTTTGTTTTTATTCTTCATATTTCCTCCGTAAACTCTGCCGGGCGGGCCTGACTGAAAACAGCAGTGCCTGCGTTGATTAGGGGGGGTTACAGATGTACATAACAACTGTTTTGTTCACCCATTAACAACATAGCAGTGTTCTGACGTATTGCGAAAGAACTGGTTAAAAAAAGATCAAAAGATTATCAGCCTCGGGAGGGCTGTTCATGAAACTCGATCAGGTAATCAAGGAGCGTCGCTCCATCCGCGGATTCAAGGATAAGCCGGTTTCACGGGAACTGCTGGAAGAGGTGATTGCGCTGGCAAACCGGGCCCCTTCATCCATGAATACCCAGCCCTGGCATCTGCATGTGCTGACCGGTGATCCTCTTGAAAAAGTGCGTCAGGGCAATACCGAGCGGATGCTTGGCGGCGTGCCACCGAGCCGTGAGATCGAGGCCCATGGCGCCTATGAGGGTGAGCATCGCAAGCGCCAGGTCGAAATTGCGGTGCAGCTTTTCGAGGCGATGGGGATCGAGCGTGATGACGCAGAACGCCGGCAGGACTGGGTGATGCGGGGCTTTCGTCAGTTCGACGCGCCGGTGTCGATTGTCGTCTGCTTCGACCGGGCGCTGCTGAACAATACGATTGCCCACTTTGACACCGGTGCCATGACCTACGGACTGGTGTTGGCCGCCTGGAGCCGGGGACTCGGAGCGGTGATCAACGGGCAGGGCATTATGCAGAGCCCGGTGGTGCGAGAAGTGGCCGGCATTCCTGAGGACCAGGTCATACTGACGTGCGTTGCGCTTGGCTGGCCTGATGAGGACTTTGTTGCCAACTCAGTAGTTTCACGCCGGCGCCCTGTTGAAAACACCGCCCGTTTTCTGGGGTTCGCTGAATAGCGGCTGGCTGAGAAATCTTGTTCTCGGGGTCCAAAATAGAAAAGCCGCTTAAGGTTCCCCGTAAGCGGCTGATTTACTGATAATCTTGGAAGGACCAGGCAGATTTGAACTGCCGACCTCTGCCACCCTGGGCAGGTGGCCCCCTAGCGAGATGCTGTGGGGGCCGCTTTAGTGATTAAAACAAGTAAGAGGCACCTATAGACATGCCAGATACTTCATAATCATCCTTATCTATGTATTGCATGTATTCTGCGTTCAACAGAACGTTATCAGTAATAACCATATTAGCGCCGACGCCGTAAGACACATCATGGCCCGAATCCGAAACAGAAAGCGAACCGCCAGGCCCTGTTGCAGAAAATGTCAGTTCGCCCTTCGTGTAACCGAGCGCAATATAGGGATAGATAGGTGTTTTATTTGGCAGCCCAAAAAGATAATAGCCTCCCACAAGATAGTCCAATTCAAGTTTAGCTGACACGCCCCCGAAATTAGCTTTCTCATCGGCTACTCCGACGCCTGCGCGAAGCTCTGCAGAAACATATGGGTTAATTCTCGCACCTACTTTTCCCGAAAATGTCCCTAGGTCGAGCTCATCGCCAAGTCCATCTTGTTCATAAGTGACGAAAGTATAATTTGCCCCCACATACCCATTATTTGACTGTTCTTGTGCGCCGACCAATCCAGAACAGAAGACTAATCCTGCGGTAGTACATGCAATAGTAATATTTCTCACTGGTTCTCCTAGGGAAGTAATTCCATGTGATTTTCTTGAATGTTTGAACGAGCACCTTAATTTAGAGGCACCGATATTTTCTCTAGCAGCTAGAAATAGGATTACGATTCAGTCTTTTTTTCTTAGAGCAGCTACGTCTATATTTGATCGACATCCCCGGTCACACATTGGTGACACTTGCGCCTATCCTGTGACCAGAAACTAAAAAAGCCACTCGGCTTGCGCCCTAAGTGACTTTTTTCGTTGCAGTTTTGGTAGGACCAGGCAGATTTGAACTGCCGACCTCTGCCATGTCAAGGCAGCGCTCTAACCAACTGAGCTATGGTCCTGCGTTCTGCAACGGGGAGGAAATATACTGATTCGCTCCCATGGGGTCAACCTCTTTCAGGCAGTTTTGCGGTTTCTGTGCCGGGCCTTGATGGCCTTGGTTATGGGGCCCCACCGGTTTATCAGCAGGGCGGTGAATATCAGCCCGCACCCGGCCAGTTGCGTGGCTGACATGGATTCGCCAAACCAGCTGGAGGCGAACAGTGCCACCCACACCGGTTCCAGCACCAGAAACACCACGCCATGACTGTTGGTGGACAGGCTCTGGGCGTAGGTTTGCAAGAGAAAACGGCCCGCTGTACCAATAATCGCGCTGGCGGCGATCCAGAGGATCAGCATGGGCGGGAAATCGCTCAGGGTCGGTGTCCAGGGCTCCAGAAATGAGGATTCGATCAGCGTCACCGTACCGACGGAAAGCAGGGCGATGGCCGTCAGTGGCAGGGTTGGTACCTTTTTCTTCTCAACCGTGTCGCCGCGACGGTTCACGCTCGTACGCTGGGTTGCCGCCCGGGCGTTAAGGTTGAAGTAGAGGGCAAAAATGCAGGCGGCCACCACGAAGAATAGCTGGCCCTTTTCCGGGCGGAAGCCGTTCTGAAGTGATAACAGGGCAAGGCCTCCCACTGCCACGGGGATGGCAAACCAGGTGCTGGCGGGCTGGGCTTCCTTGAACGCAACTCTTGCAATGATCGGCACAATCACCACCCCCAGGCTCACCAGAAACGCGCCTTCGCCCACATGGCTGACGTGTACCAGTCCCATGACCCAGAAGCTCATGGCAATCCCGAAGACCAGGCCGACCCTGGCGCCCCGCTTGAGCTGACTTCGATCCAGTCTGCCCATTGCAGGCAATGCAAAGGCTGCCAGAATGCTGCCCGCCAGCAGAAACCGCATGGCCATAAACAACAGCGGTGGCATCAGCAGGACTGCTTCTTTCGAGAACATCCAGCTTATTGCAGCCATAACGGTCACGCAGACCAGCAACAGATCGGATTTGCGGGCGTTGGAAAGTACCATGCAGTCGTCGCCTTGGGCAGGATAGTTAGTAAGCGACTTAGTATATCACGGAGTGATGGCTCATCCTGAGCCTTCGTGCCTTATCCCTGGCTGATCGGGAATCGTCAGTTTCAGTCGAGCCATCCTTCTGACTGTCTGATTGCCTCAAAACCGAAGCGAAGCTTCACCTCATCACCGACAAGGTCGTTTCCCACACCGTAGGTCATGCCCCAGTCGCTTCGTTTGAACGAGGTCTCGGCGGTCATCCCCAGCGTGAATTCCTCATGGGCGATAGGATACTCCGCGGCCTTGTTGAGGGTGATATCAACATCTACCGGGCGGGTCTTACCCAGCATGTTCAGGTCGCCGGTAACCACACCTGTATTCTCGCCGGTCGACTCGAATTCGGTAACGGTAAAGGTGATTTCGGGGTATTCACCGCTGTTCAGGAAGTCCGCGCTGCGCAGGTGACCGTCCCGTTTTTCATGGTTGGTGAATACGCTCTTGCTTTTGAACGTCAGCGAACCCGAGGGCAGGTTTTTCGCCTCGTTGTCGTATTCAAATTGCCCTTCGACCTCAAGGAACATGCCCATGACCGGCGCATAGCCAATGTGCTGGATTTCGAAGTTCATGGAAAAGTGTTCATCGTCGACGACAAAGGTTTGGGGCTCGGCGATGGCCTGAGGGGCGGTCAGAGCGGCAACCGTGAATACCAGGCCAGCCAGCCTGGCAGAGGGGCGCGGCTTCAGTCTGTCAGTGTTTCGGTTCACTCGGGTCATGGGGTTCTCCTTGAGTTTGCAGATCCAGCCTGCGAAATTCCGGTATGTTGTTGGTAAAGCCAGCGAATGTCTGCTCCAAAGGAATAGCACAACAATGCCAGCGCTAAAACCAATGACCACAATGCCAGAGCATCCGGCGTTATGGGCAACAGGGCGACCATCAGCGTGACCAGTTGCCACACGCAGACGGTTTTACGACGAAAGCTGTCCGGCAGGGCGGCGTTGATGAATGGCCAGATCATCCCGGCAGCCACAAAGCCGTATCGCATCAGACCCAGCGCCAGTACCCAGATGCCTGCTCGCTCAAGCGCAAAAACGGCAAAGCACAGACCCAGGATAAACAGCGCATCCAGCTCCATATCGAAGCGTGCCCCAAACCCGGTCTGGGTATGGGTTGCCCGGGCGACCTTGCCATCAACGCCGTCCAGAATCAGGGCGATTAAACACAGTGACACAAACACCCACAGAGAGTTCCCGTCGGGTAAACTCCCCAGAAAGGGCGCCAGGCTAACCAGTGCGATAACCAGCACGCCACGGGCCAGCGTAACCCGGTTGGCCCAGCCAAAGTCGGCAAAGCCCTCAGGATTGTTGGGCCAGTAGCGCAAGATACAGACGCCGGTTACGACTCCAGGTGCGAGAACCAGCCCGTAAAACATCGATGTTGGCTGAAACAGAGTGTCAAAACCGGCACAAACCAGCAGCAATAGCGCAGCGGCCAGCGTAAGGTCGGCTTTAAGGGGTAAGTAGAATCGTGATGAGGGGGAATCCATCATGAGCGCCTGGCGTATCAACAGCATTTATAAGGAAGAATACTATGGCAAACGCATTCTGGGTCACAGGGCCAGGCCAGGGCAAGATTGGCGAGGCCGGGCTCAACCTGCCGGAATCCGCAGTTCCGGCGAATAATGCGATTGATAGCACGGTTGTTGTCCGGACGCTCTACTCCGGAATCAGCCGTGGTACCGAGTCCCTGGTATTCTCCAATCAGGTACCTGCGTCCGAGTTTCAGTCCATGCGCTCGCCCTTCCAGGAAGGCGACTTCCCCTTTCCCGTCAAATACGGTTATGCCAACGTTGGCCGCGTGATAGAGGGGCCGCCAGCCTTGAAGGGCCGCTGCGTATTTTCACTGTTTCCCCACCAGCAGGAATTCCGGTTGCCTGCGTCCGCGGTCAACCCTCTGCCGGATGAACTTCCCGCCGAACGGGCGGTGCTGGCGGCGAACATGGAAACCGCGGTCAACGGGCTCTGGGACGCAGCGCCGACTGTCGGGGACAGAATTGCCGTCGTTGGGCTGGGTGTGGTCGGTTGCCTTGTGGCCTGGCTGGCAAACCAGATTCCCGGAACACGGGTGACCGCCATTGACGTCAACCCGGCCCGACAGAGCGTCGCTGAAGCCCTGGGACTGAATTTTGCCCTCGCGGACGAGATGACAGCCGACGACCATGACCTGGTGGTCCACGCCAGTGGTCATCCGGCCGGTCTGGAGAAGGCGCTTTCCCTGTGTGGCCCGGAAGCGACCGTGATAGAGATGAGCTGGTATGGTGAACAGTCGGTGCCTGCGCCTCTGGGCCGCGCCTTCCATTCCCGGCGGCTGACGATCCGCTCCAGTCAGGTGGGGCAGCTGAACCCGCAACAGAAGCCAAGGTGGGACTATCCGGATCGCATGCAACTGGCCCTGCGACTGTTGTGCAACGCCCAGCTGGACTGCCTGATTACCGGCGAAAGCCCGTTCCAACAGATTCCCCGGGTGATGGCGAATCTGTCTGGCTACACGGCTGCATCGGACCTTCCCACAGCATCGGATACGCTGTGCCACCGTATTGTTTACTAACCATCCACAAAGGACGTTTCTATGTTTTCACTGACGGTCAGAGACCACATGATGATCGCCCACAGTTTCAGGGGTGAAGTCTTCGGCCCGGCGCAGAAGCTCCACGGCGCCACCTACGTAGTCGATGTGACCTTCGAGCGGAGGGCTCTGGACGAGGATGACCTGATTGTGGATATCGGCCTGGCGTCCGAGGTGCTGTCCTCGGTACTGGCGGAGTTCAACATGCAGAACCTGGACGAGCTGCCGGCATTGGCCGGTCGCAACACCACCACCGAGTTTATGGCGGCAACCGTGTTTGACCGCCTGGCCATAGCCATCCGCAAAGGGGATATGGGCGAGACCGGCAAAGGTCTTTGCGCAATGAAAGTCACTCTTGGCGAATCCCATCTGGCCTGGGCCAGCTATCACGGCGAACTCTGAGTATGGCAGGCAAGACCGGCAGGGCTGTTCTGTTCCTGGTGCCAGGCGACCCGCACCAGCGAACCGGCGGTTATCGCTACGTTGGCCATCTGGTAACTGCTCTGAACGGTGCTGGCGTACCGGCAGAGGTTGAGGGGCTTGCAGGCCGTTTTCCGGTGCCCGACCAGACCGCTGAAACCGCAATGGATCAGGCCCTTGCACGCTGCGACGACGGCGCCTGTGTTGTGCTGGACGGCCTAGCCATGGGCGGATTGCCGGGCGTGGTGAAAAAGCATTCATCACGCCTGCGGCTATTGGCGCTGGTGCATCACCCCCTGGCGGATGAGACCGGCATCAGCCAGGAACACAGAGAGTTTCTGTTCGCGTCGGAAACCCGGGCGCTGGCGGCCGTCAGCCAGGTTGTCACCACCAGCAGGCATACCGCTTTGCGTTTGCAGGATTTTCAGGTATCGCCCCGGGCGATCCGGGTTGTAGAACCGGGTGCGGACACAGTGTCAGCCAGTGTTGAACCGGAGCGTCAGGTGCCTGCAAATGGTGAGTTACAGCTGTTGTGCGTCGCCAGCCTGTCTCCCCGAAAGGCCCAGCATCAGCTGGTTCAGGCATTGTCGGAACTGCAGAATCTGCCGTGGCACTGCACTCTGGTGGGCTCGACCGGGCGCGACCCGGAGTACAGCAAAAACGTGACCGACCGGATATCAGAGCATGGCCTCGCCGGGCGGATTAGCCTGGCCGGAGAGCTGGAGGATGACGCTCTGGCAGAGCATTACCGCAGGGCCCATCTGTTTGTGCTGCCGTCGGTGTATGAGGGCTATGGCATGGTGATCGACGAGGCCATAGCCGCTGGCTTGCCGGTGATTACAACCGATGGCGGCGCCCTGGCAGGCACCGGCAACAGGCCGGGTATCCGTCAGTACCCGGCGGGCTCTGCGGACGGGCTTCGCGACGCTCTGCAAACCTGCCTGTCAGACAGACAGCTCTTACAGAGGATGACGGAGGATGCCGGGCGAAGCAGCCAGTCCGTGCGCCTGTGGTCCGACGCCGCCCGGGAATTCGAACGGGTTCTGGACGATTCCCCCGATACCAGGGACCATAGCCAGTTTGATCAGCAGTGGCTGGTGCTGCGGGAACCGGCCGATCACCGGGCCCGCAGTCAGACCCTGCTGGCCCGCTGCCAGGACTGGGTAAACAATCAGGTGGAGGGGTCTTCAGCTACGCTCCGGATTACCGATCTTGGCGCGGGTGCCGGCTCGAACGGCGTGTACCTCAGTGAGCGTCTGCCTGTCCGTCAGCACTGGACACTGCTCGAGCAGAACCCGTTACTGCTCGGGGAAGCCCGCGCCCGCCTGGCGCCGAAAGTCGCCGGACTGGACCCGGTGGAATGCACGCTGGATGTCGGTAACCTGAACGACCGTATTCCCCCGGACACCCGTCTGATCACCGCCTCAGCGCTGATCGATCTGGTGTCGGCATCCTGGCTGGACGCGCTGGCAGACGCGGCGCAGAGCCGCAAGGCCGCGGTTCTGATTGTCCTCAGTTACGCCGGGGAGTTTCAGTTAAGCCCTGGTCACCCGGACGATGACTGGCTACGTGCACAGGTTAACGAGCACCAGCATGGCGACAAGGGCAGCGGCACCGCCCTGGGGCCTGATGCCACCGCCTATCTGCAGGAACAGCTGGAGGCCCGACATTTTGCGGTCGCGCTGGCGCCGAGCCCCTGGGTGCTGGGCGCAGAAAGCAAACGCTTGCAGGGTGCGTTGATTCAGGGATGGTGCGAAGCGGCTCTGGAACAATGCCCGGAAGAGCGGGAGAGAATTGGTCGCTGGCAGGCCTCCAGGCAGGCAATGGCAGAGCAGGGCGCCCTGACGGTTCAGGTGAATCATCACGACCTGTTTGCCTGGCCCACCGATGACTGAAGGTCGCCGTTTCAACAGATTCAGGTTGCCCCCGGCAGCCCGCTGGTTGCTCACGGTCGGGGTGTTGATCGTGCTGGTCTGGGCGCTGGATACGGACCGTCTGGTCGAGGAACTGTCCCGGTTTTCCCTCTGGGCGGTGGGCCTGGCATTGCTGGTGTCGGTTGCTCAGGTTGTGCTGTCCGCCTGGCGCTGGCGATTCACCGCCCGGTGTCTGGGGCTACCGCTGACCATGAAGGATGCGGTTCGCGATTATTACCTGGCCACCTTTCTCAACCAGTGTCTGCCTGGCGGCGTAATGGGGGACGTCAACCGCGCCTGGCGTCACGGCCTCAGTTCCGGCGAACGTCTGGTCGCCCTGCATGGGGTCATGATTGAGCGCCTGTCAGGGCAGGTGGTGATGTTGACGGTCGCGCTCTGCGCCGGCGTCTGGCTCGTCGCTTCGCATCCCGGCATTCAAGCTCTGGCCGAGCAGTGGCGCGGCGGTTTCTGGATCGCCCTGGTTCTGCTGGTTGCCGGTGCGGGCATTGCTCTGGTGTGCCGACGCGGGCTCTGGCAGGGCATCCGCGACTATCTTGCCGCGCTGCGCCGGGATATCTTTCGGGGGCTGCTCAGCCCGCGTGCGTTGCCGCTCCAGCTGGCGTCGTCGCTGCTGGTGATTGCGACCTATCTGGCCGTGTTCTGGCTGCTTGCATTCAGTGCCCGTGGCAGCCTGACCCCGGGACAGAGTCTGACTCTGCTAGCTCTGTGCAGTCTGTTGCTTCTGGCTATGATAATTCCGTTAACCGTTGCCGGCTGGGGTGTCCGGGAAGGCGCAGCGGCAGTCCTCTGGCCCCTGGCAGGTCTTCCGGCAGAGCAGGGGGTAGCTCTCAGCGTTGGGTACGGCCTGACAGTGTTATTGTCCAGCCTTCCGGGCAGCCTGTTTGTGTTCAGCCATGCAGGGTTCGGGCACCCGGGCAGGCATGACTGAAATCCAGATCAAACAGCATATCGCTGCCAAGGTCGACCATATTGGCGGACGGACGCAGGGCGCTGTCCAGTTGTTCAATTTCCGGCAGTGAAAACGCGGGTCGGCCGCTGCCGATGATCATGGGGGCGACCATCACATGAAGATGGTCGAGTAGGCCCGCCGTCAGAAATGCGGAAACCGTAACCCCGCCGCCCTCGATAAACACCCGTTTCAGTCCGAAATCCTTCAGTACCTGAATAATGCGCTCGGGGTGGGTCTGGTCTTCATCGCCAAGGCAGGGCACGTCCATAACACCGCTTGCGGGCAGCAGCTTTTTGCCGGACTGGTAATCGCCGGCCACCAGTCGCAGGGTGGGGGACTGTTCATCAGTAAACAGCCCGTGAGTGGCCGGAACACGCCGGTGCCGGTCAATGACGACCCTCACCGGGTTGGGCCCGCTGGCCAGCCGCACGGTCAACTTCGGGTTATCCTCCGACGCCGTGCCAGCGCCCACAACCACGGCATCACAGACGGCCCGCAGCCGGTGAAGGTGCAACAGGCCCCCTTCACCATTGATGTACCTGGACGCTCCGGTAACGGTTGCGATCCGGCCATCCAGACTCTGTCCCATTTGCCCGACAACAATCGGGCCTGCGCCCTCCGGAAGGTAGCGGCACAGGGGCAGGAAAGTCGTCAGTAACTGGCGCGCCCCGGAATCGGCCGGGCCGCGCAGAGCCCACTGGCCGTTTTCGCCAATGTCCAGCGATCGACCGCTGTCATTGCCCGTTGGCAGTGAAATATTGTGGCAGTTCACCGCTTTCAGGATCAGTTCCCAGGCAGTCGTCGTGTCCAGAGCTTGTACAGCCATTGCGCGTGGTGCCGTTTATTGTATTTCCAACAGGCGGTGCATCGTTGACGTCAGATTGTCCGTATTGCCTAATGTACGTTACATTTCGGGTTTGAATCACCCCAGAGAGCCATTCCGTCATGCGGTATCTGCAAAGTTTTCATCGCCGCCTGCGGCAGATACGCGAAACCGCGCAGCTGACCCGCGAAGATGTCGCCGATATATGTGGTGTCGGTGAAGACGCAGTGGCCAGATGGGAGGCGACAGACGTCCGTCAGCGCGGCTACCCTGGCGTCACCGAGCTACTGGATTTCTGCTTGCGCACGGAAACCGCCTTGGACGAGGTGCTTGAGCTTGAGGACACGGGGGACACCGGTCAACTGGAGCTTCCGGGGTTGACGTTCAGCCGCGGGGATGACCTGTCAACAGCACTGAAAAAGCTGGAGCAGGAAATTCAGCGGGTACAGCTGTCCGATGAGGAGGCCGAATTGCTGCGCCGGTTCCGACAAACCTCAGTTGAAAACCGGCGCATGGTACTGCAGATACTGGGCCGTTGAAGCTCCGGCTTATTTCTTGTTTTTCTTGTAGATATTCTCGTAAACGTAATTGGTGGCTTCGACAAAGCCGTCAATGCTGCCGCAATCGAATCGACGCCCCTTGAACTGATACGCCAGAACGCAGCCGTTCCTGGCCTGCTCAAGCAGCGCATCGGTAATCTGTACTTCGCCGTTCTTACCCGGTGCGGTGTTTTCAATAATATCGAAGATATCAGGCGTCAGAATGTAACGCCCGATAATGGCCAGGTTGCTGGGAGCTTTGTCCGGGCTGGGTTTTTCCACCATGTCGGTAATACGGTAGAGCCCGTCTTTCATGGCTTCGCCGGCAATCACGCCGTATTTATGGGTTTCATCTTTCGGCACTTCTTCAATGGCGACAATCGAGCAGCGGAACTGGTTGTACAGTTTTACCATCTGCGCCAGCACACCATCCGCGCCTTCCTCTGCCACGCAGAAGTCGTCCGCCAGCACCACCGCAAACGGGCTGTCGCCTACCAGGTTACGGCCGGTAAGAATGGCATGGCCCAGGCCCTTCATTTCGTTCTGGCGGGTAAAGGCAAAGGAGTTGTTTTCAATCAGCTCCCGGATGGAAATCAGCAGGTCTTCCTTGCCTGACCCGGCAATCTGGTGCTCCAGCTCGTAACTGATATCAAAATGATCCTCGATGGCCCGTTTGCCGCGGCCGGTCACAAAGCCGAATTCGTGTACCCCTGCCTCTGCCGCCTCTTCAACGCCGTACTGGACCAGCGGCTTGTTCACAATGGGCAGGATTTCTTTGGGCATGGCCTTGGTGGCTGGCAGAAAGCGGGTGCCGTAGCCGGCTACCGGAAACAGGCATTTTTTGATCATTTCATTCGTCCTTTTGATGTTGCCTGGCTGTTTAACTGCACGGTGTTATGCACAGTTGGGATCCATAACGTGTGCCGAGTTTAACCAAGTTATCCGACGAAATGCAGCGTTGGCCAGCCAATACTTTCTGAAACATTAAGATACAACTTTCACTGATAGCTATAACTAACGGTTTTTAAACAATATTAATTATGTAATTTTTGGCAACAGCTACTGTTTTTCGGCACCCGGATTTTTTAAAGTAGAGGAAATCCGGTCAGCGACCGCCGAGGCGACGGTTTTGCGAATCCATTGCTTGCTTGTTCTTTTATGGTGCGCCCCTGTTGGCGCGGTTTCCCTGGCTGATCTGGCGTCGCAGCTGGCGTTTTCTGGCAATGCCTCCCGGACCAGTGATGCCGCCAATGGTCATCTGACCATCGGCGGCAATAATCTGATGCCGTTGAATCACGATCTCACTCTGGAGTTCCGCGATTCAGCTTCCCGCCGCAACAGGCATCAGTCCAAAGCGCTTAATATGCGATATTCGCGTCCGGTCGCTGGTGGTAACTTCAGCATGGCACTGAAAAATTCGCACCACGACGGCGAGGCGCGCACCGCCGACCAGCGATTCGACGCCCGGCAGGAATACCAGTCGCTGGATTTCTCCGGTAGCCGGGCTCTGTGGTCCTGGCAAGGTCTGGAATTAGAGGGTTTGTTCAGTCATTCCAGCGACACAAGCAGCGCCTATGAGGAATCGGAGTGGGTCGCTGATTCCACCCATCGACTGTCCCGGCTCGTGCTACGGTGTTCCGGAAAAAGCGAACTGCCCGGTGGTTTTATGGCGGGTTCGAGCCTCGCCGCCATGGGTGGCTGGGAGGCCCGGGAGTCCGTCAGCACGGATGATTCCAGTTCGGGTGGCTCGCGGTACCACAAGCTGGCACTGACCGCGTCAGTGAACCGGGCGTTTTACACCTGGGATATCGCCGTTGATGGCCATTTCCAGTTCGCCCCGGAGGATCTGGCATCATCCGAGTATCTCCAGGTAGCCGGTCCGTCCATGATGCGGGGCTTCAATGGCCAGTCAAAGTCTGTGTCGGAGGGCGGATGGTTGCGCGTGAACGCGCGCAGTCCGGGTTATCCCGTGCCCCTTACCGATGCCTTCAACTCCTACTTCATGTTCTCGGTGCTCAGGGGCTGGTCATCCGAATCGGTTGTGAGCGGGGGGTCGTTCCGCGCCACCGCGGGTGAAATCTCCCTCCGTCTCCTGGGGAAGGGTTTTAATGCCAGCCTGAGTGCCGGGCAGATTCTGGATCTGTCCGGCCGCGCCATGCGGCGTCCTGCAAGCCCCGATGTCTCACTGACTCTGACCATGGGGATCTGAGGATTTCGTCATATTCGGCGGGTTCCTTAACCCTGATATCCCTTCTTGCATAACGTTCGTATAACGCCCTTACAAAGATGTCACTTGAGATCAGTACTACCTCAGGTGCTACATTTATGTAATTAAGAACTCGGGAAATTTTTTGCATGAGAGGTTCAGGATTAACCATAGCCGGGTTACTGGCGTGTTTGCTCGCCGGATTGCCGTCGCTAACCAGTGCTTTCGGCTTCGAAGACGTGGCAGAAAAAGCCGAGGCTCTTTCCCGGAAAGCGTATGACGCCCCCCAACTGGCACCGGATTTCCTGCGGTCACTGGATTATCAGGCCTATCAGTCTATCCGGTTCAAGCCGGAAGCCAGCCTGTGGCGGCGGGGCAGGTCACTTTTTCAGGTGATGATGATTCCCCCGGGCAATTTTTATCAACACGCTGTCCAGCTTCATGTTGTCGACAGCGAGGGCGTCCACCCCCTGACGTTCGAGAAAAGCGATTTCGACTACCCCAATTCCGAACTGGCAAGGCGCATCCCTGCGGACCTGGGCTACGCCGGCTTCAAACTGACGTTCCCGCTCTCCGGTGAAGCCGCGAAAAACCAGTTTCTGGTGTTTGGCGGAGCCAGCTATTTCCGGGGCGTCGGGGCCGGGCAGCGCTTTGGCTTGTCCGGGCGGGGCATTGCCGTTGATACCGGACGACCTTCAGGGGAAGAGTTTCCCTCCTTCACGGAATTCTGGCTGGAACGGCCGGCCGGGGACAGCGACACCATGGTTGTCTATGGTTTGCTGAACGGCCCCAGCCTGACCGGCGCCTACCGTTTCGTGATCCAGCCCGGTGAGAGCACCCGGATGCAGGTGCAGGCCCAGCTCTTTTTCCGTGACGACATTCAGCAACTGGGCCTGGCGCCCCTTACCTCCATGTTTTTTTACGGCGAGAACACCGTCAGGCCCCGGGGCGAATGGCGGCCCCAGGTGCATGATTCAGAAGGGCTGCTGGTCCATGACCGGGGATCCGGTGAATGGCTCTGGCGGCCGCTGCTGAACCCCTCGCAGCTGCAGCTGAGTTTTCACCAGGTGCAGCAACTGAACGGATTCGGGCTGATACAGCGGGATCAGGCGTTCGATCAGTTCGAGGACAACGAGGCCCGTTACGATCTGCGGCCAAGCGCCTGGGTAATGCCTGAGGGAGATTGGGGGGCAGGGGCTATCGTGCTGGTGGAGATACCTTCCAATGCCGAATCCAACGATAATATCGTCGCTTTCTGGAAGCCGGAACAGCCGGTAAAAGCCGGGGAGGCGATGCCTTTCGGGTACTCCCTTGCTTTTGGTGAACCGGAAGTGACCGGTCACCCCTCCGGTCGGGCAATCCATACCTTTCTTGGTGACGGTAACCGCATTGGAGGCGGTGGCCAGGCTGGCGCCATCCGCTTTGTCGTTGACTTCCAGGGTGGGAAGCTGGCTGCCCTGAAGCCTGATTCGCCGGTTGTCAGTAAGGTGACCGGTGGGGAAGAAGTTGAAGTTATCGAGCATTTTGTCGAATATATCGAAGCCCGGAATGCCTGGCGGCTTTCAGTGCTGGCTCGCGGGGCGGCGACGAAACCACTCACGCTCAGAGGTTTCCTGAGCCTGGATGACCAGACGCTGACGGAAACCTGGACCTATTCGCTGGCACCCTTCACGGGACTGCGGGGCGATTCCGAATAACGCCACTGATGAAAGGAGGCATCCCATGGCAGACAAGACGCTGGAGCGTGTATTCGTTCGCGTGTTTACCTATCTAACCGAGTCCGGCGTAGAGATGACGCGGGTTCGGAGCCGTGCGCTTCTGCAACTGATTGACGACGCTCTGGTTGACGATGAGCAGGCTGGCGAGGCCTGCACCCTGGACGAGGCCAGCCTGATTTCTCTCGCCATGGACCGGCTGCCGGCCTACTTTCCCATTCCTGAGGAAATGCTCCCGGCACCCAATCCGCCGCTCTGGCGCGCCAGTATTGGTTACCCCACCCATGACTGAGATGTCTGAGGGCACACCGTTAGCCCGCCATCGCTGGCGGGGTGTCGCTTTTTTCCGCCGCAGTCTGCTGATTCTTTTTGTGATGGGGCAGACCGCAGTGGCCTGCTATTACCTGCTATGGGTGTTGCCCTATCACGGCGGAACCTGGCTTGAGATCGCCATGACGGCGCTGTTTGCCGTCCTTTATATCTGGATTGCCGTGGGTTTCTGGACTGCCGTGCTTGGCTTTGTCATGCGTCTTATCGGTGGCGACAGGCACGCGCTGTTACGGCGCCACACCGATGAGGCCCTGGCCGCCACGCCGCTGGCCAGAACCGCCATTCTGCTGCCGGTCTACCATGAGCCGGTGCACTGGACGCTGAGCGGTCTCAGAGCCGTGTATGAAGACATCGAGCGCACCGGCAACATCGAGCATTTCGAGTTCTACATCCTGTCCGACAGCCGCGATCCGGATGTCTGGCTGGAAGAACAGGCTGCCTGGCACAGGTTGTCGCGGGAGCTGGGCGCCGAAGGGCGGCTCTTCTACCGGCGGCGATCCGTCAACCTCAACTATAAAAGCGGGAATGTGGCCGATTTTCTCCGCCGCTGGGGGCGTCGTTGCAAATACATGGTGGTGCTGGATGCCGACAGTCTGCTAAGCGGTGACACGGTGGTGAAAATGGTCCGCCTGATGCAGCGGGAACCAGGCGTGGGCATTCTGCAGACCAATCCCACCATCATCAACGGGCAATCCCTGTTTGCCCGCCTGCAGCAGTTTGCCAACCGGTTCTATTCCAACCTGTTCGCCACCGGCCTGGCCGCCATACAGATGGGCGATGCCGCTTTCTGGGGCCACAATGCCATCATCCGGGTGGAGCCTTTCATGAAACACTGCGGTCTGCCAAAACTGTCGGGCTTCGGGATTTTCGGCGGCCCCATCATGAGCCACGATTTTGTGGAAGCGGCGTTCATGGGGCGGGCGGGATACGAAGTCTGGCTGGAAACCGGCCTGGGCAACAGTTTTGAGGAATCGCCACCGACTTTGGCCGACGAGCTGTCCCGGGACAATCGCTGGGCCAAGGGCAACCTGCAGCACCTGTGGCTGCTGCTCCGGGCACCCAAAATACGGTTTGCCCACCGCATGGCGTTTCTGAACGGGATCATGGCGTATCTGGCGTCACCACTGTGGCTCGGGTTCCTGATTCTGACCACCGTCGAAGCCGCCCGGCTGACGCTGTCGCCCATCGAGTATTTCCCCGAGGGCCACCTGGGTCCGTTTCCTCTCTGGCCCGAATGGCGGCCGGAGTGGGCGCTGGGGCTGGCGCTCAGCACGCTTGCGTTGCTGTTTTTACCCAAGTTTCTGGCCATCCTGGATGCGGTGATCCATCGCTACGCACGGGATTTTGGTGGCTTCCTCAAGCTTTTTGCCAGTGTGATGCTCGAAATCGTGATTTCCATTCTGCTGGCACCCCTGCGGATGTGGGCCCATAGCCGTTTTGTGGTGGCCGCGCTGCTGAATCTGTCACTCACCTGGGCAGGCCAGAACCGGACCGAGGAAACCACCTGGCGAGAGGCACTGTTCACGCAACTTCCCGGCATGCTTCTGGGCAGCAGCTGGTCGGCCTTTGCCTGGAGCCTGGATCCGCTGTTCTTTCTATGGTCACTACCGGTGGCCGTTCCCCTGATTCTTGCAGCGCCCACGGCGGTTTACCTGAGCCGCAGCGGCCCCGGCGACTTTTTGCGAAGCCTGGGGCTGCTGACCATTCCGGAAGAGCGTGAAGCCCCCATGCCACTGCTGGAAGACGCCAGACGTTACCGGGCGGAGGAAGCCGATGAACACCGGCTGACCGCCTTCGAACAGGCAGTTCTGGTGCCGCGGCTGAACCGCCTGCACCGGGTTCTGTCCCGGAATCTGCGGCGTGGGCCCAGGCGGGCGGATCTGCAGGCATCGGTTGCACGCTGTCTGAACCGGGGTCCTGAAGGCCTGACACGCAGTGAACTGAGCTTTATTGCCCGTGATGGCCAGTCCCTGAAAGAAATGCACGCCGGCGCCTGGCGCGCGCCGGACGAAAGCTACTGGGGACACAGCATCCGGCGAAAGAACCGGCAAGAGATCATTGACTGATACCCAGATAACGACCACAGGACAGACAGCCATGATGGACAGACGAACCCTGCTCAAGGCGTTGGCGGCCCTGACCGGCACAGCGGCGTTGCCCACTATGCCCTTTGCCTTCGGCGCCGGAATCAACCCGGTGTCGGGCAGCCAGGCCCAGCCTTTCAGTTACGCCTGGCTGAAAGGTCGGGCGCGGACATTGGCGGGCGAAGCCTTCGTCTCCCGTCAGGGTGAACTGCCGCCATCGCTGCAGAAGCTCTCCTGGGACGACTACCAGGCGATCGGATTCCGGGCAGACGAGGCCCTTTGGCGCAAATCCGACAGCCCTTTCCAGATCCAGCTGTTCCATCTGGGCCTGTATTTCCAGGAGCCGGTAAAAATCCACGAGGTGGTGGACGGCCAGGCCAGCGAACTGGCCTATCGCCAGGACCTGTTCCGCTACAACGGCGAGCAACCGTTGGGCAATCTGCCGGATGATCTGGGTTATGCCGGGTTCCGGGTGCACTATCACAACAATTTCGCCCTCGACCTGGCCGCGTTTCTGGGTGCCAGCTATTTTCGCGCCGTCGGCTCCGAAATCCAGTACGGTATGTCAGCCAGGGGGCTGGCGATTGATACCGGCATGAATCGTAAAGAGGAGTTTCCGCGCTTCTCCGAATTCTGGCTGGAAAAGCCCGCACCGGGCAGTCAGCGCCTGAAAGTCTGGGCGCTTCTGGACTCGCCGAGCGTCACCGGGGCCTACGCCTTTATTCTCGACCCGGGCCGCAACATGGTAATGGATGTGGATGCCGCGCTTTACCCGCGAAACGAGATCGAACGGGCCGGCATTGCGCCGCTGACCAGCATGTATCAGGTAGGGGAAAACAGCCAGCGCATGGGCTATGACTGGCGCCCGGAAATCCACGATTCCGACGGTCTTGCCATGCATTCCGGCAGCGGCGAATGGTTGTGGCGGCCGCTGGTGAATCCGGTCAATCTGGCGTTCAACAGCTTTCAGGACAACAACCCGCGAGGCTTTGGCCTGCTGCAGCGGGACCGGAACTTCGATCAATATCAGGACGACGGCGTGTTCTACGAACGCCGCCCGAGTGTCTGGGTAGAACCCCGGGGCGACTGGGGGCAGGGCAGCATTGACCTGGTGGAAATTCCCACCGTTGACGAAACCTTCGACAACATCGTGGCCTTCTGGCATCCGGAGAAACCTCTGCTGCCGGGCCAGGAGTATCTGTTCAGCTACCGCCTGCACTGGGGCGAGCAGGCCCCGGCCAGGCCCTATGAACTGGCGACCGTGCAGGCAACCCGCACCGGGCTGGGCGGCGTGATTGGCCAGAAGCGAACCTATTTTTCCTGGCGCTTTGCGGTTGATTTTGCCGGTGGTCCCCTTGAAATGCTGGCCGACCAGGTGGATGTAGAGCCGATCATCACTGTAAGCCGGGGCGAGGTGGAAATTACTTCGGCCCGGCCATTGTCTGCAATTAACGGCTATCGGGCGATGTTTGATCTGGTCCCGGGGGATTCCGTCGAGCCCATCAATATCCGCCTTTACCTGCGGCTGGGAGATGAAGCGCTTACGGAAACCTGGATTTACCAGTACACGCCGCCGCCCGTGGAGGAACGCCGGTTGTACTGATGGACTTTCCGCCGTCGACAATCCCGGGCTTTCCCCTCCATTTATTGTTGACAATATGGGCTTTCAGGCGTAGTTTCTACTAAAATAACGCTGGTTTTGTAGACAAACTATGTCTGAAGTCCTTTCTCCTATCTATACCCGCGCCGATGAAGCGTTCGATTGTCTGCAAACGGCAATCGTAAAAGGCGATCTGGCTCCCGGCGACAAGATCGGTGAGGTGGATCTGTGTGATCGCTTCAACCTGACCCGCGGCCCTCTGCGGGAAGCCCTTGGGCGCCTCGAATCCCGTGGCTTGCTGGTGCGACGTCCCCATGCCGGGGTAAAAGTCGTGTCCGTCAGCGCATCCGAGCTGATGGAGCTTTACCGCATCCGGGAAGTGATGGAAGGGCTTGCCGCGCGCCAGGCGGCTGAACGGATGACCGATCAGGAAATTGCTGACCTGCAGGTCACCCTGGACTCCCACGAGCGCATGATTGAGGAAGCCCGCGGACAGGCCTATTACCAGGCCGAAGGCGATTACGACTTCCATCACCGTATCGCCACCGGCAGCCGCAATGCCAAACTGGCACAGATGCTGTTGGGTGATCTTTACTACATGGTACGGATGTACCGTTACCGGTTAAGTACCTCGGCCGGCCGCCCCCACCGGGCACTGGGCGAGCACCGCCGTATCGTCGAAGCCATCGCCCAGCGCGACGGAGAACTGGCTGAATTTCTGATGAAAAGACACATCAACGCCGCCCGCCTGAATATCGAAAAGAAGATTCAGCTGGGCGACATCACTATTTAAAGCAGCTAAAGGGGTCTGACCCCGCATGGGGTCAGACCCCAGCCAAAGCTCAAAGATTTCACCAAAACCGAGGTTCCCGACATGTCCAAAAACCTAACCCCAGGCGCCTGCTTCCGCAAAGCGCTCAAAGATAACCATCCCCTCCAGATCGTCGGCACCATCAATGCCTACACCGCCATGATGGCGGAAAAAGTCGGACACCAAGCCATTTACCTGTCGGGTGGCGGCGTGGCCAACGCATCCTTTGGTCTTCCGGATCTGGGCATGACCACCATGAACGACGTGGTCGAGGACGTTCGCCGAATCTCGGCTGCCTCTAATGCGCCACTGCTGGTGGATATTGATACCGGCTGGGGCGGGGCGTTCAACATCGCCCGCACCATTCGCGAAATGGAACGCGCCGGTGCGGCTGCGGTTCATATTGAGGATCAGGTAGCTCAAAAACGTTGTGGCCATCGCCCGAACAAGGAGATCGTTTCCCAGCAGGAGATGGTGGACCGTATCAAGGCAGCGGTGGATGCCCGGCAGGACGATGATTTCTTCATCATGGCCCGCACCGATGCTTTCCAGAAGGAAGGCCTGGAAGCGGCCATCGACAGGGCCAGGGCCTGTGTCGAAGCCGGTGCCGACGGCATCTTCGCCGAAGCCGTCAACGACCTGGAGCATTACAGGGCCTTCTCAAAGGCGCTGGACGTGCCGATTCTGGCCAACATCACCGAGTTCGGCGCCACGCCCCTTTACAACCGGAAAGAACTGGCAGACGCCGGGGCCGCCATGGTGCTGTATCCGCTCAGCGCCTTCCGGGCCATGAACAAGGCGGCCCTGAACGTGTATGAGACACTCCTGGAAAAGGGCGACCAGAAAGACGTGGTTGACCAGATGCAGACCCGGGATGAACTCTACGATTTCCTGAACTACCACGATTTCGAACAGAAGCTGGATGAGCTGTTTAAGGGAGACAAACAATGACCGAAGCAAAAAAACTCGGCGGCGCAGGCCTTCGCGGCCAGGTAGCAGGCGTCACATCACTGTGCACCGTGGGTCAGTCCGGTACAGGCCTGACCTACCGTGGTTACGACATCAGCGATCTGGCGGAATACGCCCAGTTCGAGGAAATCGCCTACCTTTTGCTGCGGGGCAAACTGCCCAATCGCCAGGAGCTGGGCGCCTACAAAAAGCGCCTGATGAGCATGCGCGAACTGCCCTATGCGGTAAAATCCGTGCTCGAGCATATCCCCAAAGAAGCCCATCCCATGGACGTGATGCGCACCGGCTGCTCCATGCTGGGTAACCTGGAAACCGAAACCGATTTCAGCCAGCAGGACGACAAGATCGACCGCATGCTGGCGCTGTTCCCGGCCATTATTACCTACTGGTACCGCTTTGTTCAGGAAGGTAAGCGTATCGACACCGCCAGCGATGTGGATTCCATCGGCGGACATTTCCTGGAACTGCTGCACGGCAAGAAGCCCAGTGAGTTGCATGAGCGGGTGATGAACGTCTCGCTGATTCTGTACGCGGAGCACGAATTCAACGCCTCCACCTTCAATGCCCGGGTGTGCGCGTCCACGCTGTCGGATATTCACAGCTGCGTCACAGGCGCCATCGGCACCCTTCGCGGCCCGCTGCACGGGGGAGCCAACGAAGCCGCCATGGCGCTGATCCAGAAGTTCAAAACCCCGGACGAAGCCGAAGAAGGCCTGCTGGGCATGCTGGAGCGCAAAGAAAAAATCATGGGCTTCGGCCACGCGATCTACAAGGATTCCGATCCGCGCAACGCCATTATCAAAAAATGGTCCAAAAAACTGGCAGAAGAAACAGGGGACACCGTGCTTTACCCGGTCTCCGAACGCTGCGAAGAAGTCATGTGGCGCGAAAAGAAACTGTTCTGCAACGCCGACTTCTTCCACGCCTCGGCCTACCACTTCATGGGCATCCCCACCGAACTGTTCACGCCCATCTTCGTGATGTCCCGCGTCTCCGGCTGGACCGCCCACGTTAAAGAACAGCGCGAAAACAACCGCATCATCCGCCCCAGCGCCGACTACGACGGCCCCGACCACGCGGACTGGTTGCCCATTGACGAGCGGTAGTGAAGGGGTCTGACCCCGAACGGGGTCCGACCCCATAGCACTTGACCAAGCCAAAGCCCCGCACTAGCTCAACCTGGTCACCACAGTTGGGGTCAGACCCCGAAGCACTACAACCTGGTCACTACAAATGGGGTCAGACCCCTAAAAACGGGGTCAGACCCCGGAGAACCAAAAATGAACACCAACTACCGAAAACCCCTCCCAGGCACCTCCCTGGACTACTTCGACACCCGCCAGGCCATAGAAGACATTCAGCCCGGCGCGTACGCCAAACTGCCATACACCTCCAGAATCCTGGCAGAACAGCTGGTGCGCCGGTGCGACCCGCAGGCCCTGACGGATTCGCTCAAGCAGCTGATCGAACGCAAGCGCGACCTGGATTTTCCCTGGTACCCCGCCCGCGTGGTATGCCACGACATTCTGGGCCAGACTGCACTGGTAGACTTGGCCGGCCTGCGGGACGCCATCGCCAAAAAAGGCGGTGACCCGGCCAAAGTGAATCCGGTGGTCCCCACCCAGTTGATCGTCGACCATTCCCTGGCCGTTGAAGCACCGGGGTCAGACCCCGATGCATTTGAAAAAAATCGTGCCATCGAAGATCGCCGGAACGACGACCGGTTCCACTTCATCAACTGGACGAAAACAGCCTTTGAAAACGTGGACGTTATCCCCCCGGGTAACGGCATCATGCACCAGATCAATCTGGAGAAAATGTCCCCGGTGGTTCAGTCACGGGAGGGCGTTGCTTACCCGGACACCTGTGTCGGTACCGACAGCCATACCCCGATGGTGGACGCCCTGGGCGTTATTTCCGTGGGTGTAGGCGGTCTGGAAGCCGAAAGCGTGATGCTCGGCCGTGCGTCCATGATGCGTCTGCCGGATATTGTGGGCGTGGAGCTCACAGGCAAACTCCGGCCGGGCATCACCAGCACAGACATGGTTTTGGCCATTACCGAATTCCTGCGTAAAGAGCGTGTAGTGGGAGCCTATCTGGAATTCTACGGCGAAGGCGCCGACAGCCTGACCGTCGGCGACCGGGCAACTATCTCGAACATGACCCCGGAATACGGCGCTACAGCCGCGATGTTCTACATCGACGATCAGACCATCGATTATCTGAAAATCACCGGCCGTGAAGACGATCAGGTGGCTCTGGTGGAAACCTTCGCCAAGCACACCGGTCTGTGGGCAGACAGCCTGAAAACCGCCGAATACGAGCGGGTACTGACGTTTGACCTGACCTCCGTTGAACGCACATTGGCAGGACCGTCCAACCCCCACGCCCACCAGCCCACCTCGGAGCTGGCGAAAGCCGGCAT